>ERZ791842.165-NODE-165-length-75424-cov-94.1617_pt1 | contig 75424 bp, 109 predicted proteins | sample MGYA00509944_ERZ791842 | MGnify/ENA primary metagenome ERZ791842 (study PRJEB30046, sample SAMN00715263) | human gut metagenome | study: EMG produced TPA metagenomics assembly of the A metagenome-wide association study of gut microbiota in type 2...
TATATGTGTTTTGAAAGTGATAATGATTATAGAGTTTGGAAAAATCAAAAGTAAAATAGCAATGAGAACAAATAATAACCTAGTAGATTTTGCGAGCATATCGACATACGTGGCTTCTGAAAGTTTAGTACAGGAGGCAAAAGACAAACATAGTGATATATACCTTAATTTCGCGTACACCCTTTAAAGAATATTACCCGGAAAATATAGTACATGAAAAAACGTCCTTTAACGGTGAAAACGCGTTTATTTTTGGGGAACCTGCAAAAGAATTGTATAACCTTATGAAAGTTTACAATGTATTAGGATTCGATGATCTAGAGGACTATTATACAGAAATGGAGTAAGAAGCACAACAATATATTGACGATAACGGGATAAGTAATGATTTGCTTGATATTGTGTACGAATGGATCGGAGAAAATAGTCGTTTAGAGCCTAATTTTGTAGATTATTCGGAAATTGATCTAAACAAAAATTAAGTCAAAAAATATACGGAATGATTGAAACATTAATACTATTAGGTTGCTTGTACCTATCCATACGGGTAACCGACTATATCGAAAAACAGAAACAAAACAATAACAATTAAAACGTAACATTATGGAAAGAAGAAACGATATACCAAATTTGCTTACAATGTATATACGTAACACAAGGGAAATATACGATATTACAATATGGTTGCAAAACTGTATAATCAAAAAAACAAACAAGGGTGTACAACCACAATTAGAATACCTTGCAAATTGCAGCACAATGAAAATGATAATCAGAGAGGCCGCCAAACTGTTATACAAGTACGACGGAATAACACCCACCAGACAAGAAAAACAGGAAGCCGCCCGGGAGCATGCTAAATATATCCTTGACAGTGTGCAATACTCTATTAAAAAACGTCAATAGAGGGCAAAATAAAGCCCTGTATTGAAAGATACTCAACAAACCAATATTCTACCATCAATAAAACAAAAACATTATGATACAATTTACTATTGACAGTTTTAGCGGCGGTATATCATATGGCACGATTATGCGGGAGATTATAGAAATAAATAAATATTGCTTACAATGAAAAAACAGAATATAGAAAAAGAATTATCTCCTATCCTTGAAAACGAAAGTATTCAGATCGGAGCGTTTAAGGCTAGCAGAAGTATTGATACATTGGATATTATCAAGGAAAATATCAAGTTTTGGAAAAGCTACGACGGGCACAAGTTACCTGAAAAACAGGTTAAACGAGCGTATTATAACGGCACCAGGACGCAAATAATAATCAAAATGTACCTAGATACACCCGAATTGATTAAGTTTGTAAGAGAGCACGCAAACGACTATAAAACGTTAAATCGAAAAGACGTACCTAGCTGCATAAATATTGATCGTAACCGGAATGAACGTTATTTTTCCGTATATATCAAAAAGTTTGGGAACGTGCGTTTTGATGAAGTGTTAAGAGTTTTCCCTTTGCTTCCTAAATCATATTTGAACGAATAATGAAAGTGATTAGAGTGATTAGAGTGATTAGAGTGATTAGAGTGATTAGAGTGATTAGAGTTTTAAGGAGAATACTAACTGATTCAGATATAATAGATCTGTACGGTCTGTATTGTGAGTTTTACAAAAATATACAATAATTTAGATAGCATTTTACGCAATTTGTTAGTTGCTGGAAACATTGTAACCGTACCGTTTGAACAAATGAGAGAGATACGCAAAGAGCTGGATCGGTTTGTTAAGCCTGTACAGATAGAGATTATTAAGAGCGATTTTGAAACGGTTTTATTTAGGGAATTAAGATAAATGGGATTACCCGGTATGGAGAACAACGAACAGAGCGATATTGTTACCGGGTGAAATTTTTGACTTAAAAACGAAAATAAACGAAAGATATGAATATTATTACAGATCATGCAAAGCTACAATATAGGGTAAACAATAACAGCGGATAAATAAATAAGGAGTTTGGAAACGATCAGCAAGCGGCCTATGATTTTGCAAACGAAATAAAAGAAACGGCAATTATACGCGGATATTTTGTTTTCAAAAAGCGTGAAAAATGGCAAACAAATAAGGTATTCATTGATCATGTGTTTAGATAACCAACTATCCCGGCGTGGAGAACAACAAGCGGATCGCCACCGCCGCCGGGAACTATTTATTAACTTAAAAATAAAAAGACATGGAAAGTACATTCAAGTTGTTAGCTACTGACAGACAGGCGCAAATACTATTCAACAACTATTGCGTTAAACTGATGGAGTTCAAAGGGGATAAAGAAAGTTATCCGGAAATGAATATAAATAATGAAATAATTTACCCGTGGCGTGTTACATTACGGCATAAAGAAGAATTAGGCAAACTTCGTGGGGTGTATTCATTTGAAAAACTTGTAAGTATCATTTGATTTAAAAATAATCATTATGAAACGAATTGAAATTTTGGCTTTATTATCATTAAGTCTATCATCATGTAGTGAATACTTCGATAAACAACAAAGTAAGAATGAACTAAAGAAAAAGTATTCTTTCGCATTAAATTACTATGTTGAAAGATTGTCCGTTATTTGAATCATACAGAGATAGTATCAACAAGTACACAATACTTTCAAATGAACTTGATTACTAACTTAAAAACAAAAGAATATGGGAACGAGCAATCAGCTAAGTATTAAGCAAATTATTTGTTTTAACATTATAGCGGCTGAAAAAGTTGCCGGGAATATATGTCAAGGTCTTGCTGTTAAGCTAGGGAAAGCGTTTATATACGATAACCGTGATATTGATGTCAATGAAATCTCATACATTAGTCAACAATGTGAGATTGCGCTTCAAAATATATCCGAATTAGGTCTTACGGAAGTCAAGAACAATGAAATGAATAATATAATAGCTAAATATAATGGGAACGAACAATAAACAGTCCATCCTGGAAGGGCGGAAATGGGATGTGATAGAGAGTGTTGACGGATATTTTTCCGGGGAAAAGAACGGAGTTATCATACAAGGAACGACAATGAGTGATCTGTATGAAAAATGTAAATCTTTTGATATAGCTTCGGTTATGGAGAAGATTAAGACGGGTGACAATCTGAACGAATGGGAAAAACGCTTAATAAAAGTTAATAAAAAGTTGTTGGAAAACCAATAAACTATATCTTTGCCGTATGAGAAAGAAATACGTGGAATATTATAAAGGCTGTACAATAGAGGTCACAGGAGAAAAAGACTTCATGTACCGGATAATAAAAGGTGAACGGATGGTTCTCTTTGTAGATATGTTTTACAGGTCTACAACTGATGCGTTAAAGGGCGCAATGAGGTGGGTGGACAATAATGTTAGAAAGGAGTGAATTTATGCTTTTTGGAATTGTTTTTGCTATGATAATGAAAGCTATATGTGGAAATATGTTGGACGATTGATGATTGTCATTGTATGGCTTATTGTGTTACAGATTTTGTCTGAATGTTAAACGTGTATATCTATGACTAAAGAAGAATTTAAATCAAAGAAAGAAATTATCAATTCAAAGATAAGAGAATTGAATAACGAAATGATAAAATTAAAGAAGGAGTACATTGAATCCAATGTGAAGTATCCTATCGGAAGCAAGGTGTGTATTACCACTCCTGCATCTACATATACAAAATTAGATAACTTAGAAAGTGTTACTGTCCCCGAAAGAAAACAATACGCTTATGTCAGGGATTATAGAATTAATTTTCTTGATGACATTGAGCCATTGTTTGGCGAGGTGAAGAAAGATGGAACCATGTCGAATGTGAACTTATATGTTGGCCTTATGAACGTTATGATAGAACTAGTAAAGGAGTAATTGTTATGGCAAAGGTAATGAATTTAGGAGTGCATGGCTTTACAGAAGAGAATAACGGCTAGGAAAACGCCTAAGTATTGTAAGCACTATAAAAAGAATAAAATATGACTAAGAAGATTGCTGTTATAGGTTCAATGATAAATTCATCCGAATACCTTCTATTCGAAAATTTGGAAACAGGATATTCCCTTGAACGTTATGATTCTGTTGAGGAAGCTAGAAACAGTGATTGTGATGCTGTTATAGTAACCGATAAGGATAAGATTGATAATGAAGAAACGTCTATTCTATATTGCAATGAGCCTGTTGTTGAAGGTTTTGATATGATTTCATTTGATTCACCTAAAACGAAATGCCGTATCAAGGACGATAGGTGTGTCAGAAAGCAGATTGCGAAACGTAGAAAAAGAAACAAGAATCCTAAAACACATAGGAAAAGATGAACACATTTTACGGAATCAGCTTTGCAATATACTTTATACTTATCACCCTTGTATTGACCACACTCATATATGGCTTAAAAAGGAATAAATATAAGTTTTGGAAGTGGGTGATTATAACATTATCCTACTTCATATTTGTTATTATTTACACAATTTTTTGTTTACGATAATGGAAAAGGTAGAAGTAGGAACCCTTGACGAGAACGAACTGTTTGAACACAGGGGTACAATCTATGAGGTTTTATATAAGACGGATTATTGTGTCCGTTGCCAATACCCGAATGACAAATACCGTTACCGGGATAAATGGAAGTATCTATATACCGAGTTTAGTTTATGGACAAAAGTGAACAAATTATGAAAACACTGGTTTTTGATGTTATGCTTGACGGGCGGTTTGTACATACGTTCAGATACCAATATTGCCCGTTGTTCCCAATAGACGAAGAGGAACTGGAGAAGTTTGTCACTGACAGGCTTCCTACATTGAAAGGTAAAGATTTTAAAATAGTATTTTAATATGAAACAGACAGTAGAAGAAGCAGCAAGGAGATATTCCAATGATTGCAAAAACAGGCAGCATCATTGTGAACCGTACTGCATTGTTGACTTTATTTCTGGCGCCGAATGGCAGTCAAAGCAATCTCCTTGGATAAGCGTAAAGGAACGGTTGCCGGAGCCAAACAACGAAGGCATGTGGAGGATCTCCAATGGTTGGGTTGAAGATAAGGGTATAACCCACTGGATGCCGATTGATGAACCAATAACCGAGTAATTATGAATGAAGTAAACTTTAATAGAATGTTCGGACAGCAAGGATGGATTTGTCCGAAGTGTGGAAGGGTATATTCACCTTTTACACAAATGTGTTTGTATTGCGGAAATAACAATTCCGAAAATACATTTACATCTGCAAATACACCTACAAAAACTTTCGATGAGATACTCGAATCCAACAGAGATGTGCTTGAACGGATTAAGGAGAAAGGGGACTAATATGGAAAGATATAGGATTGTGAAAGAAATAAGGTATAACGGCTGTATTCCGATAGTCGTGTATTGCGTACAAGTCAGAAAAGACGAACGTCTTTCGTCTGAATGGGTGAATGTAAAAGGTTTTGATACCTATAGGAAAGCAAGAGGGTTGTTGTATGTTTTAAACGGTGATTGATATGAAAACAATTAAGATTTCAAATTTGCAAGAAGTAGATTTGTTTATGTACAAAGGTGTAATGTATGAAATTGTTCATAAGTACAAATGGGAAACATATTGTAAATATATCAACGATAAATATTCATTATAAGGATGGCTTTCAAGAAGATATCTTTATTGTAAATTTAGTAATTATACAAAAGTGGAGGTTTAAGTATTATGAGTAAATATAGATACAGAGAAGTAAAGAACTATATCCACAACGAATTAAAGTTGACTAAAGAGGATATAAAGGATATAATAGTTTCAATTGTGAAAGAGGAAGTTAAACGTATCTTCCATAACACCTATGGGGACGATGTTAATATAGAGAGGTGGATTCGTTGTATGGTTTCTGACGAGATAAAGAAAAACGGTGATTACCTTATGATAAGAAATTTGTGTAGGGAGATAATTAAGGAGGAAATTGTCGATAGGTTGTCAATTGATATAAGCCTTAAAAAGAAGGAGGAATAATTATGAGTATGTTTACGTTAGAGGAAGTGAATCAAGCGATCAATATGGCAGTTGACGAAACATCTAGAAAGGCAGTTGAAGTTCTTTCGTCTGTATTGGACAATTGGGTACATGGCGGTGATGCAGATTGTATCATTGCGGAGTTTGAGGAAAAGTTAAATGAAGCAATTAATGGATAAAAGATGATGGGTGTATAGACAAGCAGATTGCGAAACGTATAGAAGAAAATAATTATGGAAATAAAGAATGGAATAATAATAGATGGAGTGTTGCATGAATTGTGCGTTGGAATATGTGATGAGTGCTCATTACAAAATGAGTGCGATGATAGTTCAGAAATCATTTGCGATATAGCTTACGAAAACCCAAACATGGACCAGTGCTTTGTCAGTCGTGGTAAAGTAACTGATATTAAGATAGATAAGGAGGAATAACTATGGGATTTACAACACCGTGTTTCATACGCAAAAACACACAGGAACTTCGGAGAGGGCTGGAAGAGTTGGGTTATAACATACTTAATTCTGGTAATACAACATTAGATGAACATAATTATGACGGAAAGGGAAGTCATAAAAGTATCGAAGAAGGAAAAGCTATTATAACGTCTTATGGTAATTTATATGGAGTGATATATAATGTAGATACTGTCACTAAGAAAGGACGTATTGATTGCGGAACGAATGAAGAACTATTCCTGGCTATCGCTGCATTAAGGGATGGTACAGACAAGTACATGCAATGGTTTACGGATGGGAATCATTGGTATCAAAACAAAATTAGTGACAGAGAAGTTGAGCGTTTTGGGGCGGGAGACCCGATCTCATATCACAAAGCTACCGTAAACGAATTAATCGAACATTTTAAAACAAAGGAGGAACAACTATGACCGAAGAACTTGTAACATTGGAAACAGCTAAGTTGCTGAAAGAGAAAGGGATGTTTACATGTATAGAATTTCCTTCGCAATCCGTTGCCCAAAAGTGGCTACGTGAAATAAGAGGTGTGTATGTATATGTAGAACCTGTTATTGGAAAAAGATGGACGCTTTCTTTTTGTGATTTCAATGTTCCAACAGAAGAAAGCGACTGGATGGAGAACGAAATAAACAAAGGGAATGGCTATAAAGTATATGTCACCTACGAGGAAGCACTGGAAGCAGGTTTACAGGAAGCATTAAAACTTATATGATTATGAAAACAATTATATTTACAATTATATGTATTATCGCCCTATTATGGGTTGGCGATCTAACAATTACATTTAAGCCGTTTTCCATATCCCTTCCTGGTTGGCATAAGGCTTTAGGTATCATCCTGTTTGTATTTGCAATGGCGGTGTATAACATTGGAGAATACGCTAAGGGGTACAAGCATGGTTTTGATGATGGAGCAAAGGAATGTATTGAAATAATTAAAAAAAATGGAAAGAAATGACATTGATTTCCCGTTGCTCCGTATATTTAATGGAGTAACGGGGCGATATGAACTTCTTATTGACGATGTATCCATAGATGCTTATGGACGTGTAAGAGATAGTAGTGGTTGTGTTGTAGAATGGTTTACAGGCGTGTTCGACATGAACGGAATACCATTGTTTGAAAACGACATAATCATGCCTGTAAAGGACGGAATAAGCCAATACAGGCGTATATGGAGAACGATAGGAGGATTTATACTAAGCAGAAGAAATGATGTGAAAGGGCTTTCAAGATTGGATATGCTTGGTGCTGACTATCTTGTGAACGAACGTGTGCAGCAATACATATCTGATGGATGCATAAAGGTGGGTTCTGCAACAATTGATCTTGACCTGTTGAAAGGGAGAACGAAAGAAGATATTATTAGAAATTTATCTAGAAGGGTCAGATGAAAGACAAAATGCTAGAGGAAGTTTGAACAATTTATACAGGACGTTTCTTATTTGGGTGATAAGATGTTATCCTATATTGTTCTGTCTTGCAATACTTGTCCATCAGTGTGAGGTTATACACTCTGTTGGCACAGGTGATATTATTGAGTATTATGATGGTGACACATTGGAGTACATTCAGTATGCCACTCCGTTTTACCATATTCTTTAACGCCAAACTGTTTAATGCAATATTGTTCTATGTATTGTCAAAGGTGTTTTTATTTTGTATATACCATAGAGTATTTGTCATTGAGATGTTGATATATGCAATACTGGATATTGTATTTAATAATGTGGTGTTTGAGGATGTGAGATGCACTATGTTTTATTCGTATATATCAATAGGATTTGTAACTGTATGTTTCTTTATTGCATTGTATCTACATCAACGATTTGGAGATAGGAATATAAATAATCATCAATCTATAACCGATGGTTTTAGAAACTGTTGTAGATTATAATTTCTGTTTTCCTGTGGGCTGTAATCCTCCCGTATTCTTCATGTTTATTTTGACCTTTATGGGAGATGCCTTTTTATTTGATGTTACCTTAGGGGATTTAACATTCACCCTAATCACTTTCTTTGCCATATATTACTCATTTTAATTGTTTTGCAAAAATAATGATTTTTTTTGGTATTATAAAAACTTTATGTATCTTTGCGGTGCGATAGTTTTTGGACTTTTTTGTTTTATAATGATAGCTGCTACCTAAAATATAAGCAGAGGTTTCTTCATACATTTTTCATAAGTCTAATGTATAACTGTCGCAAGTTGAAGAGATCTCTGCTTCTTTTTTTTATTTATGCGACAGTTTAATGAAGAAAACTTAAATGACACAGGTGTTGTTTTAAGTACGGCAAATCCCTCCGAAATGGGTAAGATGTTTTCTTATAATGGAATAAATGTTAGGATGCGTAAGATGAATGGATATATCCTTGTATGTCTTACAGATTTTGCTAGGTTATTTCCTGATAAAAATCTATCCACTATTATAAATTCTAAGGAAATGACTGATTATGTAAATCGTTTGAGCGAAATAAAAAATTTTATTTCGACTGATTTACTGCAAATTATAAAGGGAGGAAATGTATCACAGCAAGGAACATGGGCACATCAAAAAATAGCTCTTAGGGTTGCTCAAAAATTATCCACTGATTTTGCTATTTGGGTAGATGACAAGATCGAAGAGTTTCTTACCACGGGAAATACTTCTATATCATCAAGACTTCCAAACTTCAACAATCCTGCCGAAGCTGCTAGGGCTTGGGCTGATGAGTATGAAAGGAATCAAGCATTAACCTTAGAAAACAAGGAAGCAAAGCTACAACTAGAACTAAAGACGGAACAACTAGATGAATCCAAGGAATGGTATAGTATCAAAAGATGGTCAAAGGAAAACGGTGTAAACTGGAGAAAGGTTAGCTGGAGAAAGATGAAAGTAATATCTTACGAGCTAGGTTACGAAGTGAAAAAGATTTTTGATGCTAACTATGGACAGGTTAATATATACAATGTGAATGTATTTAAGGCATACTTTAACAAATGTGAATAAATAATATGTATTTTAAAATGTTTGATAGTATGTCATTTTATTGATTATATTTGCATCATGTTTGAGTGTAGAAGCAAGCATATCTATAATGAAAGTTTAGGGGGAAAGCGTTCCCCCGATTTTATTAACCATTAAAACAAAAGACCATGATTCTACTAGAAATTTTTCAAAACTGCTTTATTGTGGGGTATGACGGAAAGAAAATACCCTTCGTGAAAGATGATTTCCTGTTTAGTGATACCGGGGAAAGATACATTTTGACCTACAAGGAAAACAGTGAACAGGTTAGTCTACCGAAGCAATCGACAATAATAATTAAACATAATATTTGCCATGAAGGTATTGATTAGAAAGGATTCAAGCGACATAAGAAACAGACTTGAACGGTTAGGGTACACCGCTTCCGAAAAAGCGTTGGAGGGATTTGGTGATAGTATCTTTGTAGACAAGTCGGATAATACTTTTCACGTAAAATCAGAGTGGGATGTTATTCGTATGTTTCTTGAAACAGTAGATTGCGGAGTTGACGAGAATATGTTTTTTGATTTTGTAGAAAACGACATAACGTCAATAATGCCAATGATGCTAGGAAAGTATAAATCTTTAATAAAAATTTGTGACTTTCCCATCATTAATACATCTAGCATTAAAGATGTGTTATACCGTGAAGATAGAGAACATAACATCATAGAAGTTATTGTTGTTTCAGTGTATGGGTTAAAGTTGAAAAGCGTAAAGGATGTTGACTTTTCAGACCCTAATGCGGATACAATAATAGAGTATATGAAATCGTTGCATAAACAACTAAAAGAATATGTAAAATATGAAATGTAATTTTACCCCTATGGACAAATTCTACCAGATACTGGATTACTACGGTTTGTCTTACACGGAGATTAAGAAAAATCATATCCGTGTGTTTTATGAAAACAAGAAAATGTTTGATTATTATCCGCTTCGCATGAAGCTGTTTGATTACCACGAATGGCATCAGCTTACTTATCCGTTCGTGAAGGGCAAGGAAGATGAATGGGAAATAGAACTTACCATGTTCATTAGCGGAGTATTGGGAGATGAGATGTTTAAAAAGTTTGAAAACGATTGATAAACTAGACAGTTATTTCGGATTGCTATGATGATAAAAGTAGACATACCAGAACCGTTCATAGACGGTGACAATACGATGGTAAACATCACGTCTGATTCATTCTGCTATTCCAGCATTGATTCACGTTATGAAGGATTTCAGAGTTCCTACAAGGACGGTAATATGAATCAGAAGATACAGGGAAAACTAGAGATAATTGCGGACCAGTTTAAAGAACTTATAAAAATAATAGAAGATGGAAAGACATTTGTTAATACAGGAGTGTGAGAGAGAGGAAAAGATGAAGGAGTTACGCAAGCAGCAGAACGATCTTATCAAGAAAGGTCGTATGGTTGAATGTTCTCGCGTAACAGCCAAGATAAAGGAGTTCCAGGAAGCATATATAAAGGCTTATCCTGACGGTAAGTATGTGAGAGGTATGGAAATTATCAAAAAGATGTCAGATGATGAAAAAACTGATTGGATGATGTATATTAATGCTATTGCTTTCTGTGCTGATATTATACATTCATCCTCTATTGAGCTTAATGAAATGCTAAAGAAGGTACTTCCAGGGTCTAGCCTTCAAATGTTTGAAACACTTGAAAAGGTAGGTACTATGGCAAAGAATCAAATTATGTGGATGGATAACAATGTGGATGAGGAATATCAGGACGATTTTGCCAAGTATGCTGACGAGATAACCATTATGCTTTTATCATTTGTTAAAAATAAATTTTTGCCTAGGAAATGACACGAGAGGAAATACATAAAAATGTTCTTACAATAAGAAATTATTATTTCAGTATTCAAAACAAGCTAGATAATGGGTATAAAATTTCCGATTTGGATATAGATTCAGAAACGCACAACAAGATGATTGATGATACCATAAAATCAGCCATTGAAGATCATAAAATGATTCTTGCTTTAGAAAAGTATAAGCTATGAAAAAGAAAGATATAGACGAAGGATATATTGTAGGTGACTTTTATATAGTTAAAAGCCCTATCAAAGAGGGATGGCTTCACATAGTGAATATAAAAACATCTTGGCAGATAAAGGTGATGATGGGAGCGAATACGGCAAAGTTCTTAAGCCTTCCCCAACAGGAGATATTTGACAGGATTAACGGAATATACATTCAATCCATGATGTCTTTATACGATTCAGATTATGCCTTGAAAATAGCTAAAGATGCTGTGTCTTATATGTCTGAAAAGGCAGGAAAGATGGAAAAGTTGGAAAAGGTGGGGAATACTGAAAATGAAGATATTGAAAAGGTGAAGAAAGATGAGTTTATGATGAAGATAGCCACATCTTCCGATGAAGAAATTATGGACATGATCATAAATGGGGAAATAAAGTACGAATATTTCAAGCAAGAACAGGAGGATTAAATCATGCAAGACTATATTTCAGACTGGTTCATCCCGATGGATTTTGGTAATGATATGCCTGACGAAGAGCCAAGTGGTGAGGATAATTTTAATTTTGAATGAATATGGAAAAGAAATTTGAGCTAACAGATAACTTTATAATCAATGCTTTTGGAGTGAAGTTATTCCAAATCAAGTGTACAAAGTCTTTCAAATATGCCAAGGAAGGTGATTTGGGAGGATATGTTGAGAAAGATGAGAACTTAGACCAAGAAAGCGATGCTTGGGTGTACGGCAATGCTTGGGTGTCCGGCAATGCTCGGGTGTACGGCAATGCTGAGGTGTACGGCAATGCTTGGGTGTACGGCGATGCTCGGGTGTACGGCAATGCTGAGGTGTACGGCAATGCTGAGGTGTACGGCAATGCTTGGGTGTACGGCGATGCTCGGGTGTACGGCAATGCTGAGGTGTACGGCAATGCTGAGGTGTACGGCAATGCTTGGGTGTACGGCGATGCTTGGGTGTACGGCAATGCTTGGGTGTCCGGAGATGCTGATATAGAAAACGACAACGAGCATTGCGGATTTGACGGTTTCGGCTCATGCAATCGCCACACTCACGCATATATGACAAAAGAAAAGAAAGTGGAAATAATCTGTGGATGTTTTCGTGGTAGCATTGAAGAATTTGAAAAGAAAGTGGAGGAAACACATTCGGGAACAGTCTACGAGAAGCAGTATAAATCCATAATCAATGTAATTAAAATTAAATTTGGATTGACTGATTTTACATAGTTTACTAATGATTTTTGGCACTGCCCAATTATGGTTAGTTGGTTCGATTCCCCTACGCCCTTTATAAATGGGGCATTAAGGAACAAATAAACACCATTATAAAGTATTCGGTGATTCATTTATGATAGCCGATAGCGGGCGTTGGATTAACGTTTTAAAATGTATGTATAAAAATTAACATTAATGCCTAACAATGTACATTAATACCTCATGAAAAAAGAAGCATACATAAATGAAAACACTCCCGAACTAAGGGATTGGCTAAAAGGGCAAGGACTTATACCTGAAACATATCCTGATTGTTGTGATTACAATGGTCTGACTGCACCATATCCAAATTCATTTGGAGAAATGACAATGTATAAAGATGGTGTTAGGTATGAAGAGGATGATGATTTTGAGGAATTTATCATTTGTGATAACGAAGAAATGTTTAAGGAAACCGTAATTGAACTATTAAATAACAATAAACATGAAAACATTTTTTGAGTGTAAAATTCGCTACGAAAAAGTAGCAGAAAATGGGATGAATAAGAAAGTAAGTGAGCAATACCTAGTTGATGCGCTTAGCTTCACTGAGGCGGAAGCACGTATTATATCTGAAATGACACCGTTTATCAGTGGCGAGTTCACTGTTTCGGACATTAAACGCTCCAATTACAGCGAACTGTTTCCCTCTGAGGAAGATGCAGCCGACCGCTGGTTTAAGTGCAAGCTGTATTACATTACGCTAGACGAAAAGAGCGGAGCGGAGAAAAAGACATCATGCTATATGCTTGTTCAGGCAGCCGATTTGAGAGATGCTGTAAAGAAACTTGACGAAGGAATGAAAGGCACAATGGCAGACTATGTAATTTCATCCGTAGCCGAAACCGCCATCATGGATGTATATCCGTATGAAGCTGAAAATGATTCCTGTTTATCGGAGTACCCAAGTGGACACAAGACGGAAGCTGTCATAGGCGGAAGGGGCGTCATTGTAGACAAAACGGGAAGTTCAACTGTAGTTTTACCTATTTAAATTTAAGAAAGTATGTCAAACGAACAACAAAACCAGGTTCTCCATCATTGGAGAACTGGAAGTCAATCTGATTATGTGGGAGTAGAGATACTCCCTAACGGTCAGTCTATCATTGCTACCATATCACATATTGTTTGGGATGAGAATGCAAAGGTACAAGGGAGTAAGAAACCATCATGGATTGCTTACTTTAAAGAAACAAACCTTGTTCCTAAACCTATGCTATTGAACAGTACGAACCGCAAACGCCTTACTAAGCTGGCTCAAACTGATTATCCTGAAACCATCCGTGATTTCCGTGTCATATTATGCAAGGAACTGACACGTGACCCAAGCGATGGAGGAAAGGTCTACGGATTGCGTATAGGGCGTGATGTTCCGCCACCACCACAGAAAGAGAAAATGACAGTGAACTCTGATAAATTCAATGCTGCATTGGAAGCATTGAAAAGTGGAAAATGCGACATTGGATACATCACGGCAAGCTATGATGTGGACGCTGAAGCTATGAAATTGTTTAACGAAGCAGTTAAAAAATAATGGAAGCAGAAGAAAAAGAAAAATTATGGCTTATGAAGAGGTGTGGTAAAATCACCTCTTCCGCCATTGGAAAACTTATGGTTTCTGGGAGAAGGGAAATGACACCTTCCGAACTAGAGATTGCAAAAAAACAGGGTGTGAAGAGAAAGACAGTTGATGTTCCTTTCGGAGATACAGCTATTTCTTATCTTTATCAGGTTGCAAGGGAAAGAAGGTTGAACAAACCATGCCGACATATATCCACTTATGACATGGAGTGGGGAAAGGATCATGAAAAAGACGCTATAGAATGTTTTAACCATAACACGTTCTCCAGACTAATGTCCTGTGCGGATGATTTTGACGAAATTGTTTTTGTCGATAATATCTATGATGGATATGGCGATTCTCCCGATGGGTATGGATTTGATGTCAATGGTAAATTATCTTATATAGCCGAAGTGAAATGCTTTACTTCTGAAAGTAAAATTGAATATTTGAGAGAAGCAACAAAAGAACAGGCGATAGAGGAATACTATTGGCAGCTAATGTCTCATTTCCTTTCCCATCCCGATGTGGATAAAATGTATTATATCGTATATGACGGTAAATCTGATGATGATCCATTTGATTTACGCCCAGTTAATGATCCGTCAAGGCTTTTGTATTGGGAACTTGACAGAAGCGATTATAAAGATGATATAGACAGGATGGAGGATAAGTTACAAATGGCTCTATCTTATCTTTCATTCAACGAACGGGATACGAAAAAATACCCAATAAGCAAAATAAATGACTTTGTTGGTGTTTCAAATATGTAACAGGTAATTGCAGAGTTTACACAAAAATAAGATAATTTATTGAACACGTTGATTATAAGGCATTAGCCCAAAAAGTAGAATGCCAAAATGATATAGGTTATTCAAGAAGAATTATTGTCTAAATTGCCATGACTACATTAATCAAGCACAACAAACCTAATCGTGGGGATGAAATAATCATCCCCTATCTTGCCATAGAAAACAATATCAACTTTATCATGCTCAATGGAGGTGTAGGTGACGTTGAACTTATGGACGGAACGAAATGTAAGTCAATAAGCTGCACTCCTATCAAATTTGATGATGCAGGAGATGATATATATCGTATATATGGCATAGGAAAAGAAGCATGGAAAATGGCATGGCTGAAAAGAGTACATGCCATGAGTGATGAAATTGTAAAACTAAAGTTAGATTTCAATGCCAGCAATTAGCGAATTATGGATAGATTATCCAATATCTTACCGTGACGAAAAAGGAAGGTTCGTAAAAGGCCATAATTATGGATTCAAGAAAGGAAGGAAAGTATCGGATGAGGAACGTGAAAAGAAAAGAGTTATTATGAAGGAACTCATAAAGAAACGAAAGGAAAACGGTTCTTATCTCGGCCATAGAAACAATACAAGGGCTGTCATTGCGATAGAGGATGGCACGAACAGATTCCTATGCTTTGAAGCCTGTTGTGACTGTGAGAGGAAATTAGGTATGCCACAACGCTCATGCAGTTCTTTCTGTAAGGGGAAAAACGGGCATAGATGGAGAAACTTTAAATTGTTTTACGAAGATGAATACGGATTACGTTGACGAATTTGGAAACTACGACAGGAAGCTGATCAAACTAAATAGTGATACTGTCATTTTGCTGCATATATTTAAGAAAAAACCAAACCATCACTTCGAGGATTGGATGGTTCTTCAAGACAATGAGGAATACTTCAAAAAGGAATGTGTTCCTGATTACGAAGATGCCGCCAGGCAGTTTGTCAAGCAGTTTGAAGGAGAAGAGTGTATGGCTTTTGTGATTGCATTGAAAAACGAACTTGAAAGAATGATACAAGAAGATGAGTACAAACGAAATAAAGCTAAGGGATTACCAAGAGGTGGGGATAACCCGTCTGAGAAATGCCCTGACTAATCATAAACACGTCATATTCTCAGCCTGTGTAAGTTACGGCAAAACGGTCATAATGAGTTTTATGGCTAAAGGTGCTGTCGAAAAGGGGAATAAGGTGCTTATCGTATCCCACAGATCTGAACTTATGGCACAGACAGGGGGAACGTTGGAAAGAGTTGGCATACAGGCTGAATACATCTCTCCTAAGCACAGGAACATACCTAAAGGTCTAGTAGTATCAGCAATGGCTCAAACTCTCCGTAGAAGGATTGAAAAGCCCGAATGGGTTGAATGGGTTAAGAGTGTATCTCTCTGCCTAATAGACGAAGGGCACACCTCTGATGCGGACTTTCTCTTTGAATCTGGTTTGCTTGATGACAAGTATGTAGTAGGTCTTACAGGAACTCCGATGAGAAGTGGGAACCAAAGGCAGCTTGGCATGAACTATGAAGAGATTGTAGAAACTGCCCAGATACAGGATATGATGGACCGGGGAAACATAACCAGGTTGAGAACGTTTACGGTTGATGCACCCGACTTGTCTAAGGTTAATACCGATTATCGTACAGGTGACTTCGATAGCAGGCAGATGGGAGCAGTGTTCAACAAGTCTGTACAGTACAAGGGGGTGATTGAAAACTATATGCGTATCTGCCCGATGAAGAAGGCAATATGTTTTGATGCCACACAGGCAAATGCGATAAGGATGTGCGCTGAGTTTAATGAAGCTGGCATTCCTGCAAAATTTCTCATATCAGGCATAGACAAGAACAAACCTGATGAGTTGGCATTATATGAAAAATACAAGCATCTTACAGGAAACAGAGAACAGCTTATCAAGGATTTCCATGACGATAAATTCACCGTTATATGCAACAGTGGCATATTGTCTACGGGATACGATGAAACAAGTATAGAGGTTTGCATATTAAACCGTGCTACACAATCCGTTCAGTTCTATATCCAGGCAACCGGCAGGGCTATCCGACTTCACCCAAACAAGACGGAAGCATTTCTCCTAGACTTCGGTGGTAACATATCACGGCTCGGCAAGTTTGAGAAAGAACGTCAATGGGCTTTATGGCATAACAAGGGAAAATGTGAAGGGATACAAGGAGTGAAAGAGTGTAAACAGTGTGGTAAATATATTGCCATAACCGCTTCGGAATGCCCTTTCTGCGGATATGTATATCCAACCGAAAAGGAAATAAGAATGGCGGAACTACAAGAACTAGTAGGAGATTTAAAGTTTGAGCAAATGACGCCTACTCAATTTTTCCAGTATGCGGAACTTAAAGGATACAATACTTATTGGGCGATACGGCAGTTGTATATCAGAAATACGGAAACTGATTTTCGTAAAGCCATGAAAGAATGCGGATATTCCAGCAAGTTTATATGGGGTTATATTCAAAGAAACAAGAAAATAACATTATGAAAAATAACTTTAATCCTTGGGAAGTGTTTGATGAGATTGAATGTTCCCATAACCCGGAATATATTGTTTGCGTGTCACATCTTAGACATTACACGAATATTTTTGGCATAGACAAAAGGCTTATAGATTTTCTTGGAATGGAAAAGAATACAATATTAGATATTGAAACATTTTGTTTTGGCGGAATGGACGTTTTCGGGATAAAAGAAAATTATGTTTCCGTAATAGAAGATTGTAAAAGACAAAGGGAAGCAAAGGAAGAAGCCTTGGAGAAAAACAGGAAATTGATAGCCATGCTAAAATTAAAACGTGAAAATATGTGCGGCATAGGTACAAGAAAGGTAAAATTAATGCTTAATAAAAAGATAAAACAAGGAGATTTTACGGCTAAAATTTACCGTGTTGCATTGGAGATACAAGATTACAACATAAAGGCTAAAGACGCTCCATTTCCCTACTCAGAAAAGATGTATGCAAAGAAAGAAGATTTGATTGACAAACTTATCGAAATATATAACGAAAGTAAGTTATCTTTTGGGCGCTCAGAGGATAAGGGGAAAAGAGTTTCTTTTATTGTATATTTTGATCTTCCTTTAGGGAATCAAATCTCTTTTCACTCTACAGTAAAAAGGAATATTCCTGTATATGAAAAAGAGTGGGATGGATTGGTAAACAGTACATTGGACAAGTTAGAAAAAGAAATAAAACAATACTTAAACATTTAATCATGGGAAAAAATTTATTGCAGGAAGTAACAAACTATATTTCATAGGTGACTGGATTGACGAGTATTGCGATTTGCGGTTCGATGATGTGGTGAAATAATGTACGGACGATTTCTTGTCAGAAAACATTTCTTTGGATGATCTTGCAAAATAGCAATACAAAGTCTTGCAGGAACGGAGAGTATTGCTGCTGTCGCTGCAAGCATAGATATACGGTTATTGTGGACGGTTTGTTTGTTGGATATGTCTGCTATATTCCTTGGTTTGAAAAAAAACGTTGCCATGAAGATAAGAAACAGCGGACATGATATGTGTGAAGGATTTGAGATGGTTGATAACAAACTTTAACCTTTTATTTTTCTCATATATCCCATTTCGTGATACCTTTGCCAAATACAATTTTTTTTATCATGGCTGAGGAAAAACGGTCTGCGGAAGAAAAGAAAATGCAGAAAGATATAGTAGTTAGTTACAGGAACGAGAAGGAAGGTAAAGGATGCAGGGGATTGCTTGTAGCATTCTTTTCCGAACTTCTCCATCCTGCTGTAAGTGGTAACAAGTCGGCTGAGTTCCGTGCTCTAGGGGCAAAGAAAAGTATGCCTGACCTTGCTTATATACATGACGGTAAGATATATGGCATAGAACTTAAAATGCCTGACAGTAACCATGACCGTAATCATATAATAGAACAGGCTGATGTGATGGCTACATATTTCTTTAGAGGATATTTCGTATGGTCTAAGGAAATGTTGTGGAATATACTTGACGCTATCGAGCGTGGTCAGCCTATAATGTCGAATACATTGCAGGTTAAAGATTACTGTTTACGTAACAGCACTACAAAAGTAAGTTTTGAAAAAATAATTAAAGAACTGTTTTAATGAAAGTTATATATAATAAAATCATCCCATTCAAGGGGTACAAGTGTATAAATTTGTTTGGGGTTATTTTTGTAAGAAAAGGATGTACGATGCGTGAAAGAGATTACAATCACGAAGCGATTCATACAAAACAAATGAAAGAGCTTTTGTATGTTCCGTTTTACATTTTGTATATTTTGGAATGGCTGTACAGGCTTACACAAAAAGGTAATGCGTATAAGAATATATCGTTTGAGAAGGAAGCCTATGATAACGAGAACGACATGGATTACCTTGATAAAAGAGAACATTTTTCTTGGATTGAATACATTTAAATTTGACATTTATGAATAAAATAGTTTTTGATAGAAAAGCTTTATATTCAACGTTAAACTCAGCCAAAGCCTGCCTTTCCGATACAGGCTTGACGATATTGAAATGTTTCCGTTTTAAATATGTATCATCAGAAAATTCAATAGAGGTTACTTCATACAATAACCTTAATGAGATGCGTTTGATTATTCCAGTTGTTGATTCAGACTGCAATGACGGGCAGGAGTTTGCAGTAGACGGAATAAGACTTGTAAAGTTACTCAAAACAGTAAGGGATTCCATTGTTTCTGTAAAGATATATGATGAAGAAGTTATATTTTCTTACAATGGAAGTGAAGCATCTTTCTTTGCGGAAGATGTAGAATCTTATCCTGATATTAAAATGGGTAAGCGTGGTACCGGGATAAGGGTCAACGTGAACAGGAATGATCTGTATAGAGCATTAAAAAGGAACATAGGATTTAATGATATCAGTGACGTTGTGACCAGCCTTAGTGGAGTGGGGATAAATTTTATTTGTTCCAATAATTGCATTGATATATGTTCGTCCGATAAGATTGTATTTGTCAGAGATGTTATAGAATGTCAGCCGGATATATCAAAGGACTTGTGCATAAATGTAATGCCTACATCGGTAAAGGAAGCGTTATCTTTTCTTGAAATGTTGTCAGAAGAAAATGTAACTGTTTCTGTATCTGATGATGATAGGGTGATGTCTATATCTTATGGGGATTTCGGTTCTGTCTTTAATTGTACGCTGATGGAGGTTAAGTTTGTAAACTACACACCATTGGTAAACAATATAAAATCAAACTTTAATTACTTTATTAAAGCAAGAACTAGCGACTTGATAGATTCCCTTTCAAGAATAAAGGTAATGTCAGATGTGTATAATATATCACATTTTGTTTGCAGGGAGGGAGATAATAAAATGGATATAACATACACAAATGATGCAGGGTATAAAATATCGGAAAATGTCGGAATTGAAGGATATTGTCAAGGGCGTTTGGATTGCAATCTGAATATTGAAAAGATGATTAACGCATTGAAAGTGTTCCCTGGGGATTATGTCACATTGGCATATACCAATCCTGAGAATAATGCTCCTATATGTATCATTAATGAAGAGGGTAATTATAAATTAATGGGCGTAGTAAACATTTTTAAGAGTTGATAACTATTGTTTAACATATCGAATATACCGTTTTATTATTTTTGCAACAAAAATATATAACTCATGGAAAACGAAGAAAGAACAATTCAGATTCTCGCTAAAACAATAGATAGGTTAAACAAGACGATAGAATCACAGAACAGGTTGATTGAGGATTTAAAAAACAGACTTGAAACAATTCAGAACGAATATAGCCCTTCAATTATGACTGTAGGAGTATTGATAGAAAAGTTGAATAATACAAAGACAAGAAGCGGAAAGGTAAGATTTGAAGCATTATCCAAACATATAATGCCATATCTTACCAATCAGCTTTATGACGAGTATGATTTTAATGATGCCATTCCTACGTTCAAGGAAGTCCCGTCCGTTGAAAAGCCTGTCAATCGTGACATGATAGATGATATGATCAATGTTATAAAATCAAAGAGAAAGATAAGCGAATCATCCCAAAAGGCATATCTTTTAATGCTTAAAAGAATATTGTCCGAATCAAAAGAGATGAGCAAATATATCAATGATTATATTATCTCACTGAACGTAAAATCTCCTTCAAATATATCTCTTACGGATGAAGAAATAGAATTATTCTGGAATGTCGAGCCGTTTAACGTTACAGAAAAAATTGTAAAGAAATTATTTCTGATTCAATGCTATACTGCCATGAGATATTCCGATATTTTCAGATTGAAAGATTCTATGATGGAGGGAAATGTTATTTCGTATATATCAAAAAAGACAGGTAAGAACGTTGAGGTTCCCGTACCTTCCAAGATTATAGAAATGATAAAAGAGGTTAGATCGTTCGATAAATACAACATAGAATCTTCCTTAAAGACTACTATGAATGAAGTTCTACCAACTCTTGGATGTAGAGCAGGTATAAACAAGCAGGTATTTGTAAGACGGGCAAATGTACTTATGAAAGGGCCGAAGTACCAGTTCATCAAAACACATACAGGACGTAGAACAGCTATTACCAGATGGGCTAATATGGGAATACCAGAAGGAGAACTGAAATCTATGGCTGGTCATTCTGATATAAGAACTACGAACAGATATATTACTGCAAGCGTATCAAATAAAACAAAAAATATTTTAACGGATGGAAATATTGGAGAATGTGCTGTCGATTGAAAAAACGAAACACCTGCAAGAACTTGGAGTGAATACAGGTAACGCATCAATGACTTGGATGTTATATCCTTATGAGGAAGGCAAACAACCACAATTATCTTTACGAGAGTGGAGAACTTTCAAGGAACCGTTCAGAAAAGAACATTGTATTCCTGCATTTACTTTGCTTGACATCCTGGAACTGTTACCAAAAGAGATAGAAACAGGAACGGATACTTATTGGATTACAATGTATTTTAGTGACAATTGTTGGCATATTTGTTATTCTATGTCGGACGAATTTGATTATTATCAAGAATTTTTATCTTACTCATTAATAGATGCAGCTTATGAAATGCTATGTTGGTGCGTTGAGGAAAGATTAATACCATAAAGATAAAACGGAATTAATTCAAAACGACTTGGGTTTGAGCCTTATGTGAGCGTAAATCGTAATACAGGTGCTCTTATAAAAAAGGAGGATATGAATTTACTCGAAGAATGCGTGAGGCGTAGAATTATTGAAATATCAAAATAACGAAAAATAAACAATATCATGGAACAGAAAATAAAGGCTTATAAAACATTTGATAAGGATTTATCTTGTAGAGGGTTTAAGTATGAAGTAGGTAAGGAGTATGAAGAAACAGGTTACATAAAGGTATGCGAGAAAGGTTTTCATGCATGTCCTTATCCTCTGGATGTTTTTGGTTACTATCCGCCGGCTGGGGCAAGGTTTTGTGAGGTTGAGCAGAGTGGTAAAATAGACGATTCAGAAAGTAACAAGGTTTGTTCTTCAAAAATTAGAATAGGTGCTGAGCTTGATATAAGGGGGCTTGTGAAAGCAGCTGTATCTTATGTCAAGGAACGGTGTACTAACGAGTGTAATGCGGAACCGGGAAAACCTGCCACGGCTGGTTATAGAGGTGTTGCTACGGCTGGTGATAATGGTGCTGCCACGGCTGGTGATTGTGGTGCTGCCACGGCTGGTTATAGAGGTGCTGCTACGGCTGGTGATAGGGGTGCTGCCACGGCTGGTGATAGAGGTGCTGCTACGGCTGGTAATTATGGTGCTGCCACGGCTGGTGATAGTGGTGCTGCCACGGCTGGTAATCATGGTGCTGCCACGGCTGGTAATCATGGTGCTGCCACGGCTGGTAATTATGGTGCTGCTACGGCAAGAGGAAAGGCTTTAACAGGATCTAATGGTTTGTCAGTAGCAAGAGGAAAAAATGTTCAGGTAAAAGGCGGAATAGGTGCAATTTTGGTCATAGCTGAGGAAAGGGATAATACGTATGATATTGTTGATTGGAAGGCTGTAGTAGTTGATGGTGAGGTTGTCAAGGCTGATACATGGTATAGACTGGAAAACGGTGAGTTAGTGGAAGTTGATTAACGGAACAAATATGAATGAAGTTAGAAAGCTATATAACGATGATGGATGCGTTCTTAAAGAGGCGTCTAGCAATGACTATGAATCATGGAGTTCAGCAAGAACACTTGGTCCTACGGAAGAAGGGAATAATACAGAAACCTATGTTATAATTTTGAATATGAGTGGGGGAACTAATATCCCTCACTGTGCAAAGAAAGGTGTATGTGATGAGGATTGTGAATACATGAAAAATTTTAAAGGATAAGATATGAAACAGACAGTAGAAGAAGCGGCAAGGGACGCAATCCACGCTCATTATAAATGCAACGGTGAATATCCATGCGGAGAACGTGACTATTGCGAACATTGTAATGGTCATAATACAGCATTCGATTGTTGCGAATGTGGCGCAGATGAGTTTAAAGAAGGATTTATTTCTGGTGCCGAATGGCAGTCGAAGCAATCGCCTTGGATAAGCGTTAATGAACGGTTGCCGGAACCAAACAAGCTTGTCCTTTGCAGAATGGTATCAAATGGAGAGATTGTTAGTGGCTATATCGTTGTTTCATCCGGGAGATCGCCATACGTTGCGACAGACGGAGGATTTGAATTTGAGGATTGGAACGGCTACGAGTGTGACATGTGGATGCCTATCCCTTCTTTTGATGATATACTAGAAGCCAACAGGGATGTACTTGAACGGATTAAAGATTAAGTAGATTAATTATGGCAATAAAATTTTTAAACAAAGAAAGGAATAAGAAATGAAAAAGTACAAGGTTTTATTTTGCGATATGGATGGAACGTTGATTGATACAGTAAGTAGAGAGACGTTCCCGAAGGGTATATGGGACATGAAATTTAAGTTTGATGTTCTGGATGCAATAAAGAATTTGAATCCCAAAGAAATCTTTATTGTGACAAATCAAGGAGGGATAGAAAAGGGGTTGATTCCAGAATCATTCATTCATGTAAAATGTGAGTATGTGAATGATAGTATAATGGATTATTGCAACATTAATACGCGTTTTATGTATTGTGGAAGCAATGACAGAAACAATCCCATGAGAAAGCCGAATACAGGAATGCTTGAAAAACTTTTTGACAACTATATAGTATGGAGTAATAATGATTGTAAATTAAAGGATTGTCTAATGATTGGTGATGCAAGCGGTCTTGAAGGGCAGTTTTCGGACAGTGACAAGAAAACAGCCGAGAATTTCGGTATAGACTATATGGATGTCAGCGAGTTTGTAAATGTTTATGGGAAAGGAGTTTGATTATGGGATTCAGTAGAGGAACAAAGCCGGGTGCAGAAAACAGAAAAGGGCATAGATGGATTAATTATCCTAACAATGCGCATAGAAAGTGTACGAAGTGTGGCTGCATGGTTGACATAACTTCTTTAAAAGGAGAAAGTGTTTTTGTATATACAGACAATAAAGGTAATAAATTGACTGAATGTCCTAATTGTATTTGATTATGGAAGTTAGTTATAAAATATTCAATTCAGAAGAATATAGTATTCGTTGCGAAGAGCGCGATATATTTTATCCAAGTAAACCTTACCCTACTGTAGAAGAGTTTACTAATAAAGGTATTGGAAAGGTGGTAGGGTATATAGATGGAGGCTTTTTTAGGAAAGATAAGTTTTTGATAGTAGATAAGGAAACTAAAAAGTTTATGAAAGTGAAAGTAAGTGATTGCGAAGTATTAGAATATTGATTATGGAAGTAAATAACGGAATAATAATAGACGGGGTGCTACATGAAATGATTGATGCGTTCACTATAAATTTTGATTGCAGTAAATGTTCATTGCGTAAGGAATGCAATGAGTGTGAGATGGAGCATGAAACATATTTGTGTGATGTGATGGGTTGTTTCTGTTTTGTCAGTCGTGGTAAAGTAACTGATATTAAGATAGATAAGGAGGAATAACTATGGGATTTACAACACCGTGTTTCATACGCAAAAATACTGCTAATATTAGAAATAGATTAAAAGAACTTGGCTATTATTGTAATCCATATTTAGGTTGGAATAATCTATTTACTTCTATATTTGGACCCACTTCGATTTATTCATTGGACGATGATGATATAAATGGTCTTAAAGAAATATATGATTTTATTGATTGCGGAACGAATGAAGAACTTTTCCTGGCTATCGCTGCATTGAGGGATGATACAGACAAGAACCAATGGTTTACCGATGGAGATAAATGGATTCTGTGTCCTGAAATCAAGTTCTCTACTTATTGGGTTTACAATGATATTGATGTTAATATAGATACCGTTCACAAAGCTACCGTAGACGAATTGATTGAATATTTTAAAGAAAAGGAGGAACAATTATGATTACAATAGCATGGTATAATGTAGTGGCAATTATAGTTTTAATACTTTGGTTGTTTTGGGCATCTAATGGTAAGGACGATGCTTTTGGTTTGGGTGCTGTTGTCAAACTTGTAGCAGGTATTATTTTTATATTATTTTGGGGTGGAATGTTTTGGTGGTAATATAATAAATGATTAAACAATGAAAGCAAGAATAAAATCAACAGGAGTTTTGGTAGATGTAACTCCCCAATTAAACATCAACTCTCAACATAACAATAATTATTTATATGTATGTGATAACATGGTTTACAGAGAATGCGAACTTGATTTCTTTAGTGAAACTATTGACTGGGAACAACGTAGATATGAATTGGCGAAAGATATTATTAAGGCTGTTGTAGCAGATGACTGTGGGGGTAATTCTGATGCAATCGCTAAATATGCGGTTAATTGCGCTGATGCACTAATTAAAAGATTAAAGGAGGTGAATAATGAATAGCGTACAGACACAAACCATTGCTATAAATGGTGTAAACGAATGTGTGGCATATATTGATTTTTGCGATGGTCAATTATGCGTTTCTGTTGTTATAGAAGGGAAACAGGCGGATTTTCACTTTGAGCCTGTTACTCTAGGAATGTTTGCCCATGCTTATAAGTTGCATTGTGAAGAGTGTGAAAATAATAGAAAGAATAACTATGAAAGTATTAAGAGATAAAACTCCTGTCGCTCGTAAAGAGCACAGGTGCAATTTTTGCGGTGGAGTAATTTCCGTTGGAGAAAAATACAACAGACAGACCAATGTTTATGACGGTCGTGTTTATGACTGGGTATCCCACTGTGAATGTTCCAAGTTAGCCTATGAACTTGATATGTATAATGATTGCGATGAAGGACTTGACGATGATGGGTTTGTTGACAACCTTAATCAGTATGTTTACGACAATCATTATGACGATAAAATAGATGATATTGCGCAGGATTGGCAATTACCACGTTATGAATTAGTAAAGAAAGTGTTGAATGAATTAAACAAGAAATAGTTATGACCGAAGAACTTGTAACATTAGAAACAGCTAAGTTGCTGAAAGAGAAAGGGATGTTTACATGTATAGAATTTCCTTCGCAATCCGTTGCCCAAAAGTGGCTACGTGAAATAAGAGGTGTGTATGTATATGTAGAACCTGTTATTGGAAAAAGATGGACGCTTTCTTTTTGTGATTTCAATGTTCCAACAGAAGAAAGCGACTGGATGGAGAACGAAATAAACAAAGGGAATGGCTATAAAGTATATGTCACCTACGAAGAAGCACTGGAAGCAGGTTTACAGGAAGCATTAAAATTGATATAGAAATGAAAAAGACTTTTAAACAATGGGTAAAACAGGATAAAGACTTGGATGACTTTTTATCGCCAGGTGATTATATTGACGAAAGGTTATATAACTATATAGGGGAAATCATACCTCCTGCATATTACTCAAGAGACTTTATACAAGGATGCGACGCCATTAAAAATGAAGGCGATGTATTATTCTACATTACAGCACACAGAACCGTTGATAATCGGTACTTATATCTCGGTGTTTTACCGGAATTTAAACAATAATTCAAAACAGGGAAGAAATGAATACAACTTTTGAAAAATCGGCTAATAGTACCGATCAGCTACCCATTAGGCTAAAAGCCCAAGTTGATTAGACTAAGCGTTAGGAGAGAATATATAGTTACCAATGGGTGTTTGCTCAAGCCTCTTGCTCTAAGGTCAAAACCTCTCCATAACATTGTCGATGAGCATTTAACGGTAAATCCGACTTATAGTAAATTAAAAACGAATGGTTTACGTAATTAACAAACAAGGACAAGCACTTATGCCAACCGAAAGGTTTGGTAAGGTGAGAAGGCTGTTAAAAAACAGTCTAGCCCATGTTATGTGCCGTATTCCGTTCACAATTCAATTGGATTATGACACAACAGATTATACACAGCCCGTAAGTTTGGGTGTAGATGCTGGTAGCAAGCATATCGGCATTTCAGCAACAACAAGTGATAAGGAATTGTATGCAGCAGATGTGGAATTGAGAAACGATATTGTGGATAAGCTATCTACTCGTAGGGAATTAAGAAGAACTCGTAGGAGTAGACTTCGTTATCGCAAGGCTCGTTTCAATAATAGGGTATCTCCCAAGCGTAAAGGTTGGCTAGCACCATCTGTTGAAAACAAAATTCAAACTCATTTGACTGTTGTTGAGAAAATACATAAGTTCCTACCGATAACCAATATCGTAGTTGAAACGGCTGCTTTTGATATACAGAAGATTAATAATCCAAGTATATCTGGCAGTGAATACCAACAAGGAGAACAACTTGACTTCTTCAATGTGCGTGAATATATTTTGTTCCGTGATGGTCATACTTGCCAACATTGTAAGGGTAAGAGTAAAGATAAAGTCTTGAATGTGCATCACATAGAGAGCAGAAAGACTGGAGGTGATAGCCCAAAAAACTTGATTACCCTTTGTGAAACGTGCCATAAGGCATATCATAGAGGTGAGCTTGAATTAAATGTAAAGCGTGGAAGGTCTTTTAGAGATGCTGCCTTTATGGGGATTATGCGATGGAGTTTTTATGATAGGCTAAAGAATATCTATCCTAATGTAAGCATGACTTTTGGTTATATCACGAAGAATACCCGTATCACTAACAATCTTCCTAAAGAGCATTATGTTGATGCAAGGTGTATCAGTGGTAATCCTGTGGCTAAACCTCTTGGATATTATTTCTATCAGAAGAAAGTAAGATGCCAAAACAGACAAATACACAAAGCTAATTTCTTGAAAGGTGGCAGAAAGAAACTCAATCAAGCACCATTCTTGGTAAAAGGATTTAGGTTGTTTGACTTGGTTGAATATCAAAAAGAGTTGTATTACATCTTTGGCAGAAGAAGTAATGGTTCCTTTGATATTAGGAAATTGGACGGAACTAAAGTGAATAAAGGCTCTATTAATTGCAAGCATTTGCGATTGATATCTACAAGGAAAAGTATATTAACTGAAAAACGAATACTGGTAAATTTATGAACAATTTAAAATTATATATCGCCCGTGACGAAGGTAAATGGGATGAAGACGTAAAGAAGGAAGGGGAGCTAAATCTTTTCTATGACACCCCGGAACTTCTGTTTGACGTGAAAGACTGGACATGGTACTGGGGTAATGCCCGTAAGATAACGAATATTCCCTCTTACATGTATCCGCAAATAAAGGATAAAGAGTGTTATGTTTTCAATAATATTGAATATAAATAGTTTTAATTCTGTTAATATTTCACTCCATGTTGGCATAATTGATTCGGATTAGATTTAATGTTATATTCAATTGAAGAATTTGCAGAAACAGTGTCACTGACGGTTTTATAACGAGTTCTACTAGTTATTTCCCATTTCTGTTTTTCTTGCTCTTGCAATATTTGATATATTGCAGGATTATTTACTTTTAAGTTTTCTATGATTTTGTTCATGGCTGTTATACTGATTACTTTAAATGCAAATATAGGTCTTTTCCCTTTTAAAAGTTTACAATTCAACATTAAAGTTGCTGAAAAATGATATTTTTCTCTCTACGTACTGCATATCCCTTAGTATCGTTTGGTCTAATACCTTTGCGTAGTGCTGTGTTATTCGGGTGGATGAATGCCAACTAATAATAGAAGATAGGCAGTTAGCCTATCTTCTCTTTTCGTATTTTCTTTTCATTTTCCTTCTTTCTACCCGTGATATACCCATGCTTTGAGCAATACCGAACAGGATTTCCTTTTCCGAATCGTTAAGCATATCATATACTTCTTCTTTGCTTTTTCCGCTAATCATAGCCATAAAAATCTTTTTCATAATGATTTATTTTAGTTTTTTCTTACAACAATCGCAAATCTCGTCTTTTATAGGTTTTGTAAATAAAGCACCTACATATCCTGCAAGGTATCCGGCTTCTTCTGATGAAGGCTTTATGCCGTAATAGTCAATTATATGACCAATCATGTGTTGTTTTTCATGCTCCAGTGTATTCATAAATTCTTCATCAGATGTACTGTGACTGATAATAATTACAGTACACTTGTCGTTTGAATACGTTACACCGTAATTGTATTTTTCAGTCTTTATCTTATCCGTTATCCTGTTCAGCAAATGAAAAGGACAGCCAATGTATTCCAGTCTGTACATCGCTCTTAAATAAGAGTATTTATCCACAGAATAGAACACATCAACCGTCCAATCATATTCCTCAATGTATAGTCTTTGTCGTACCATAGCAATCAGATATAATCCTCCCAAGAGAAAGGTGTTCCACAGGCTATACACTTTGCATAATACTCGTCAAGAGCACGGGTAGGGCTTCCGTCAACATCGTCAAGATAGTCTTTTACAAACATACAGGCATATTGCTCATTGACTATGGATGAACCCATATAGTCGGCACGTACCATATTCAATACATAAACCTTGTTGTATTCCACATCATTCTTCAACTCAACATTGAATTGCTTCATCAATGCTTCTACTTGATCCTTATCATACGGGTGTATTTTGTTACCGTTCCTGTCTTTCATTTTAGAAACGGCATATTCACACAATTTCTTTGAGAAATTCCATCCATGTTCTGCAAGATATTTTTCCATTCCCGAAGGAAGTTTCTCATATACATCTAATCTCGTTCTTTCCATAGCTTTTGTTTTTAAAAAGATAGCCCGTAGCAAACCACTACGGGCTTAAACCAATTTAATTAGCGTCTACGTCTAGCGTAAGGACCAGTACCTTTGACTCCGCGTCTTTCTCCGTACTCATCATCGTCATCCCAAATACGCCCGTCATCGTCCATTCTTCTACGCATTCCACGCTCACCGTAACGTCCATCCATTTCTTCCATAGCGTCACGATAGCCTTCTTTATACGCTTTTTCTAATTCCCGGTCCATATCTTCACCTTCAAAGCTACGGCCCATTCCATATACTTTCCAACCCATAGTGTTTATTTTTTATTGTTGTTATTATTATTGTTTACATGTTGCACGTCAGGCAATTTGATACCAGAAGCAGCAAGTTGTGCAAGTATATCCTTTATCTGTGACAATTCACCTTTAAGTTCCTTCATCTCCTTGTCCTGCTGTGCCTTTTCGGCAAATGCAGGATTCAACGCTGTAAGCATCTCATCGCAGCTTTTTATTACTTTCTGATGGTATTCCACAGATTCCACAACCCTTACACTACTTATTTTCATTGCTTCTATCTCAGCATTGATGGCATCCTTGCTTTCCGATACAACCACATTTCCGCCTACTTGGGAAAAGTCTGCTATACTAAGATTGGCTGGCAACTTTTGAAAATCAAGAGTATCATCTCCAACCTTAACTTTCACATCCACAACCATTTCATTTTGCGGAAGAGGATATGCTGTATATCCGTTCTGATATTTAGGAACAGGATTTGAAACACTTACCACAGTGCCCACATCACATCTTGGGTTTTCCCCTTTATGCAATATGAAAAACTGCTGTCCTTGTCGTATTGATTGAAACATACTTATTCTAACTTTTTAATATCATTTTACAGTGCTTCTAGCCTGTGCGGCAGCAGCAGGTGCAACGATATGATTAACTACTTGAAATATCCCATTACATTTGTCGTAATAGACAAAGTATTTATTTCCTTGTGAAATCTCACTTGATGGCATTTGATCTCCAGAACCGTTTACCAAAGGAACCTTGCTTGTGGATGTTGATGTGGTATTTGTCAATGTGGTAGCTACAGAAACAAGATACGCATCAGACCCAGCAGCAGGAACATGATTTACGCTTAAAAGCAAAATACCTTGATTTGGCAATCGTCTGAACAGACACGGGTTAATACCATAGATAACCTCTGAATTTGTCGTATCTGTCGTTACAGAAGATGTCCGAACAAACGGTATTCCTCCAAAGTCAAGTCTATGTACTCCTTTAAAACGGTTAGCGTTATATCCCATCATATAAGGATTAAAAAAATAACTCATAACTTTTCCCTTTCTTTAAAATTTTACTATTTTTGCATCGGGATAGATAGGAGTGATCAGCCTATTGAAAAGGGTTCGCTAACGCCCTTCCCTCTTTTTTCTATGTTAGCATCACTAAAACTAGTTAGCAATGACAAACGAAGAATTTATTAAGAGCATCTCCTTGGAAGGAGAAATTTGGAAGGACGTAATCGGATATGAAGGATTATATATGGTTTCTTCATTTGGAAGAGTGATTTCACTAGAGAGAAAAGTTTCAAATGGGAAATCATTTAGAATCGTTCCTTTTTCTATTAAAAAACCTAATATAATCAATGATAGAGTTAATTATAAACGATATGAATACCATTTATATAAAGGTAAAAGAGAAAGAAAAGCAATAACTGCACATAGAATTGTTGCTACTGCATTTATTCCTAATCCTAATAATTATCCTTCAATAGACCATATAGATGGAAATCCGTTTAATAATCATATCTCTAATTTAAGATGGTGTACTAACTCTATGAACATGAATAATCCTATAACAAAGAAAAGAATTTCATTAGCTAAAAAGGGAAAATTAAATAATTCTAAGAGTATTCCAGTAGTTCAATTAAAAGATAATGAATTAATCCAAATTTATCCTTCTGCTATGGAAGCTAAGAGAAAAGGATATATTTTATCTTCTGTTTTAGAATGCTGTAAAAGCAAATTGAAACACCATAAAGGATATAAATGGATGTTTTTATCCGATTACGAAGCCCAATTCAATAAGTCAAAGAACTCTTAACTAAACTTTAGCAATTGCAACCACAGTTGTCACCAGCAGCATAACCTGCACCAAAACCAGCCATGAACGGATAACCTCCATAGCAGCAATTAGGATTTGGCACAAAGTATGCTGGAACAGGGGCGGGTGCTCTAAGCTGTCCAACGATATTAGCGGTCTGTGCCTGCTGAGAAGCAGCTAAAGCTAAATTGCTATTTTCCTGTCTCAGAGCATCAATCTTGTTTTGCATTTCACGCATTTCAAGCTGACAGAACTTGTCATTGATGATTGCGCTTTGAGCGTCAATCTTACTTGACAAGATGTTAAACTGAGTGTTTGTGTTGCTTGTCAAAGTATTAGTCTGCTCTACAGTAGCCAAACGGCTATCACATCCTTGGCGTTCAATAGCTGTACGGATATCGCAGCAGCAAGAAGCAAGCTGAGAACCGATAGCTGCACTATTGGACTGAATTGAGTTGATGATCTGTTGAGAGGAAAGACCTACCTGGTTACCAACTTGCTGAATCTGTCCTTGAATCTGACAGATAGCATTTTGCAACTGTTGAGTAGAGCAGTTCAAAGAACTAGCCAACTGGTTGATAGCTGTTCCGTTTCCTTGAATAGCGTTCATCAACAATTCACGTCCTGCTTCATTGTTCAATTGAGCAGGGATTCCGTTTGCTCCATTGCCAAACCCGTTACCGAATCCGTTACCACCCCACAGGAAGAAGAGCAGGATAATCCAGATCCAATAACAACCAGCACCACCCCAAGCGTCTTGATTTTTGTTTCCATTCATCAAGGCAGCTACAAGATTGGGGTCTAATCCTTTATTCTGCAACAGTGCAGGAATCATTGACATAATACCTGCGCTTTCTCCAGCGGCAGGATTGTCGAACATAAAAATTTTGTCTGAACCCATAATATTGTAATTTAATGTGTGTGTATTATAACTCCCGTAAAGACTGTGCACTCATCTTTACGAATGTAAATTTACAACATGGATGGTCTAAACAAAAATAAAAATTTCGTAGTATAACTTATTGTGTTTCAGATAGTTTAAACTTGTTAAAATAAGTTATTTGCTTGTGAGTTGTTTTTCCTATTCGTATATTAGCGCAATAATTTTAAAATAGAGGAATTGAAGATGAAAGAATTAAAAAAATGGAATAATAATCCAATAAAGATTACGTATTTAATACCTAGTGGAAACAAGTACGCTTATATAAAATTAGGTGACACTGTTGATCTGACGAACGGAACATATAAAATAACCGCTTTGGATAATGAAGAAAACATTTTCCAAGCGGTTAATATGGAGAATAAAGATGATTGTGTTACAATGTATGCGTATGAGGTTGTCTAGTTTTTAGTCTTGTATTTACCCCTTGACTTCTTTGGACGTATAAGCCCGTTGTTTTTAAGAGCATCCAATGTTTCTTTCAAATAAACGGGCTTTGTCATTCCTTGTACTCTCACAGGAGATAATAACGGTTGTACGGGATGAAATTTAGTGCCTTTATATGTAAGTCTTGCAAACTCTGTGTCGCTCACATCAAGATACTTAATGGCATTTTCTCTATCAAAATAAGACGGTATGATAGTGGATTTGTTTATTGCGTCAGTAAGGAAGTTGAACTGTTCCGCATCAACATTCGAGTTTCCGCTTTTCAATGCTAGAGATATCCCGTCAAGTAAGGAAGCTAATATAGTGTTATAATTCATGCCCATGACTTACTCGATAGATGATATGTTTGCTGTTCCCGTAACACTCACCTTGCTTCCTGGTGTGACTGAAAAATATTCCACCGTTCCTGCCGGGAGAAGCATTCCTGTTGGTGATATTCTGCTTGATCTGCTTTTCGTTTCCTGTACCAATGAGATACGGCATCCATCCGATGTCGCTACTCTTATAAGGTTTGACAATACTGTGTACTCCTTATCGGTAACATCTTCGGATGCTGATATTCTTGCAGCTACTATACCTTTTAACGCTTCATCCTTTGAAGCGTTTTTTGTGGAGAAATATCCACCTATCTGTTGTTTGTCATTGCTCTCCATATCCTTTTAAGTAAGATTGTTTAACACTTTCGGCAAACTCGTTCAGCTTTACATAATCTGCATCAAGTTTGTTTAAAATACCCTTTCTGAGAGCCGCTTCTTCCTCACCGTTGGGAAATTCATCCTTTATGGCGGCATCTACCGTTTTGTCGTATGATACAGGGTTCTTTACACGCTGTACATCGGCTTTCCACTTTTTGACGAACTTTCCCTGTACAATATTTCCCATATCGTCCGTTTCGGGTTCGTCAACTTGTTCAATGTTTAAATGAACATTGCTATATCCAGTGCCTAAATCAAAGATAAAGGCAGGCTTCTCGTCAAAAATCAAACCTCTTTCCATGTTGTTGTATTTCGTTTATTTTTTGAATATTCCCTAGAACATGACTTGCACATCCATGACCTTCCATGCCCTTTTATTAAATAAAAATCATCAATAGGAAGTTCCCTCCCACAAACTTTACAATATTTTATATTCCTATCTTTTACAGTTGGCAATATTCCGTGTAACTCCCAGTTATTTAGTGCTTCTATATAAGCATTGCTAGCTTGTTCTGCTGTCGAGAAAACCCCTAAATAATATCTTGTACGGTTAATAGAAATACACGAACCGTACTTATTTATGTTTTTGTAATACTTAACGCCTCTTCCGTATTTGTTAGTCTTGCTTCTTGCTGTATTTTCTCTTGTGTGTATTTGTCTTAAATTAGACAATTTATTATTCGTCTTATTTCCATCTATGTGGTCTATAACCAATTCATTATTCCTTTTATTAAAGGAATTAAATACAATGGTATGCACTTTATATGTATGTTTCTTTCCGTTTTTACTCAATACTACACTCATATATCCACTTTTTTCAAGATGTGTTTTTAACTTGACACCTGTTTTTAAAGAAAAAATATAGCCTTCGTCTGTAACACAGTAAAGACCTTCATAATTTACTACATTTACTATATTCATATTGTTATTATTTTTAATGCAAATATAGCAAAATTATTCGTATTACCCTAATAAACTATCCGCATTTGGTTAGATTTTTAATTATGCAAACTTAAACATAATTAATATATTTTGCAAGTTTTGGGAGGGGGATTTTTCACTTCGTGAAAAATTAGGATTGGGTTATTGCACAACGAAAGCCGCCACCGATGCTCGTGCCCGCGTACGAAGGATCAGGGTTCAAATAACTAGACCGCAGAGAACAAGAGCCGTAGTACGACTCACCACCAAAGAAAACACCACGCCTTCCAATATTACCCGCACTTGCATTTTCCGTAAACAAGTTGTAATGGCATTCCCCCGTGTGAAGATTGCTTCCCTTGACCTCTTCAATAAGAGAGTTCTTAAAGTTCTTCGTTATATATCCTTCACCTCTAGCCATAGAACCGATAAAATCATACGTATTCTCAAAACCGTAAGATTCCCCGGGATTCTTTTCTGTGGCTACATTGTCCGTAGTCAGATTGTTCACGTCATAGGTCTGATAGATGTCTATGGATGTGGAATCGTGCATGACACAATCTATCCCACTGTACCACATCCATATATCTCCCCACCCGGCAATACGTCCGCGAATGATAGGCTGTGTGAAGCATATCTCTATTTCACGGTCTGTCACTGCCGCATTGTCAGGAATACTCCATCCGCTGGTTACAGTTGCATTGACAAACTTGGCTACGATACCCGACATCTCCCCGTTAGCCAATCCGTTATGACCTTGAAAGTTGTAATATTTGTATTTTGTGCTTTCATATTCAAACTCGGTGTCGGGAGCGACATTGTGTTCCTTTGCGTATGACATGGCAAGCTGTGCTTCAAACATCTTCATGCAAGGATGGTAGTCGTTTATTAATACGGAGAAATCATAAGACGTTCCTGTTTCTGACGCTCTAAATCCTTTCCCGTTCATATTGTAATACACATAGGTCTGACCGTCCGCCTTCTTGAACCTGACGCCTGTCATTTTTCCCCAGCTTGACGCATCGGGGGCTGAATCGTTGGATGATATTCCTTTTCCGCAAACAGACTGTGCGTGCAGGTCTTTTGTCCTGAACTTAATGAACAGAAGCGTGCACCATACTTCAAGGTCAAGGGCGAACGCATTGGCGTAAGGATAGTTCTTCGTGATGTCCTGGTTCTTTGCCCTAGCGTATTTCTCGTAATCAAAACGTGATACACCTGTCGTAGGCCATCCGTTTCCTTCCATTATGTTCACGCCTAGATTTCCTGCTGCTGTCGTTCCTTTTACCGTGTTGTCAAAAATAGATCTCTGCTTCCCATCCTTTATCGTGGAGTAACCGACACTCATCCCGAATGGCTCTATCTTTATGGCCGTATCGCCACCGTATGTAAACGGAGCGTCACTGACGAGCCTTCTTTCGTATGTATCATCCGTCCCTCCGTTGATTACCCAGAAAGGTTTGGTGTTTACAAGCATGATGTCGCTTCCATCATCTGTTACATCAGTTCCGTCAATAACAATATTTGACGGGCTACCGTCAGTCATTTTGAAGAAATTGGTCTGGTCCAGGAATCCTACTACCTTACCGTCCTTTACCTTTGCCACACGGAACGAGTTGAGGATAGGATGGGATTGTTTGAACTCTTCCTTTCCTATCCATGTCTGAAAGACTGGGTCTGCCTGTCCTCTTCTCATCTCCACTCCATATATGTTCCCCTGCTGCATCTTTATCTGTTCGAGAAGGGTTTTGTAGTCATTGGTGAAATCATTTGTGGATAACTCCTTACCGTCCACCTTGTCTACCTTCTTGTCTAGGGCTGCTTTCTGTGCGGTGGATACAGGCTTTTCTGCATCGGACGTATTGTCCACATTTGACAGACCTATATTGTCTTTTGTTATATTGACATTGCCCGTCCTGTAAGACTGTTCGGCATTACCTTTCACGCCTATGACGGTATTCTTCTGTGCGCCTTTCTCTATCCCGTCAAGTTTATCTTTCAACTGGGTAGTAAAGTTATTGTCGGTATGCACATAATTTTCGTCCTTTACCATACCCTGTCTTATCTTGGACACCGTGACGGATTTGTTCTCTTTAGGGTCCCCTGTCACGCATGGTATCATCTCTTCTCCCGTAGCGGTTTCAACGGGAGGCATCTGTGAAATTTTAAGATTATCTTCCATTATATTATTCTGTTAGTATTAAACCATTGTTTTCAAGCAATATGCTGTATCCATTTTCAGTGATTACGGTATTCCGAAGAACCTCTAGCGTTATCCTTGAATCAGCAAGCTTCCATGAATTGTTAGAAAACGGCATATACCCGTCTTTCTTTACAGACAGCGACATCGTGCCATTTGCCATACCTCGTACTTTTACCGTACCGTCAGACAATGTTTTGTACTGTACACCTCCCACCGTGACCGTTGCATCCTGTATGGGTGAGCCGGATACGTCCACCACCGTTATCGTTACGATAGCCTTTGGTATATAGTAGTCAATCAAATCCTGCTCGGTGAATCCGTCAGTTTCCTTGGTGGGAACTGAATCGAATCCTATGGAGTTGTAGAAAGCTGAACTAATCCATCCGCTATTATGATCAGTATTGCTAAAGAATACAGGAGTTTTAGTTTTATCACCTGTCACATCATTGTTTACTATGGTGATTATTTGCTTTTTGTTTAACAAAGCGGAAACTATTGTAGATTCATTCAGTGTTCCATCAATATAGGTCTTGCCGTTTGAGTTCCTACTATTATAAGCAATACTACCTTTGTCATTGAATACGGCAAACAGCCAAGGTTCAGTAGTATTCAGTCTTTGGTCATAGATAAACTTTCCATCAATGAACGGATTGATAGTTACAAACAACACCTTAACGCCCTGCTGCAAGTTCTGCACCTGTCCGTAATCATCCACTCCGTCTGTCACTAGGGCGTTGGGATAGGATGGGATTTGCTCAATTGTGATATTACAGGTATGGGGATAGGAGTTTACTAAAATAGCCCATCCCATATTATAATTACCTTCTACGGTATTATTTGACGGTAATTCATATTCACCATCTTCCTTTATATCAAAACTTACTAGTGTTCCGCTTGCGTTTATATATTTATAAGCTACCGTTTCATCAACTATACCATCTATTCTAACTTTGAATTTTTTAGCATACGAAGGTACTTTAGTTTCCATGATATTATAAGAACCTAACGCAGAAGTAACAGTTATCTTATGTGGTTCTATGGCTCCATTAAATCTACTTCCTAACAACCTACTCCATATACTTTGGTCAGTCCAATTTAATTCATACCCACCCACACCGCTCATTGCCGCGAACAGGAAATTGTTAAGTTTCAGCGGTCTGTTGTTTCCACTGAAATCCTGCAAGTATGGATTGGCTTTTAGTATCTCGTTTGTGGAAACGGATTGTCCTGACGGTAGCTGGGTGATGGTAAGACCTATGTAATCAGTTACTCCACTTGCTCCCATAAAAGTAACAGTTGTAGCGAAACTATGAGGAAGTACATTTTTTCCGTCTTTTAACTTAATATTTGTGATTTGATCACTATTTTCATCCAACTTCACTCTATATACTAAGTTTTTATCACCAAGACCTTCTATAAATACGGAAAAAGATTCTGTTTCTTTTTCTATGGATGCTATTCTAAAATTGTCTATCAAACCATTAACCACAATCTTATTGTTGGTTATACTAACAGAATTAGGGTTATAATTTTGCCAATCATTAAAATTCTGTGTATAAACATCCACAGGCTTTGACATATCATACAAGAACACCATGTGCTTTGGTATCCATTTTTCTATCATCTTGTTTATATCGGTCTTTCCTGTACCTGCCGATTTTACAAGGCCAAGTCTGCCTATATTAAAAAGTCCTATCTTTCTCATTTTTCGTCCATTTTAACCCACTCATCAGATAAAAGCAGCTTCTCAAACTCTCTTGTGCCCGTGTCGTATGTGTCGTAAGGGAAAGGGCGTTCCGTTCCGTCCTCAGGTAACGTCATAGGCATCACTTCCATAACCTTATTGGTATGGATCATATAATACAGACCGTCTGTCGATTGTCTGAAAACGGACAGGTCATCTTCCGAAAACATAATCTCGGCATCTATTTTTGGTACTATGGAAAACTGCATATTATGAATTTTATCTATTATCGCAAAGATAATTAAAAAAAAGTTAAACGTATTGGTTGCATACGGTTTTATGTCGTATATTTGCTGAAAATTAAAAAAAAATATAGCGATGAATGTATTAAGCCTTTTCGATGGGATGTCGTGCGGACGGATAACACTTTCCGAACTTGGCATTCCTGTAGAAAAATACTATGCGTCCGAAGTGGACAAGTTTGCCATAAAGGCAACCATGCAGAACTTTCCTGACACCATACAGCTTGGTGATGTAAGAGAACTTGAAGTAAGCAGACTGGATAAGATAGACTTGATAATCGGAGGATCGCCATGTACGAACCTGTCTATGTCCGGCAAGAGAAAAGGGCTTTCAACGAAAGAAGGCATGGAGGTTTTAGACTTACAAACGTATCTTGAATTGAAGGAGAACGGTTTTGAATTTGAAGGGCAATCCTATCTGTTCTGGGAATACATGCGTATATACCACGAACTTATTGAACGTGGTGACAATCCCAAATTCTTCCTTGAAAATGTTGAAATGGGAAAGAAATGGGAATATGTGTTCAATGAAACAATGGGGAGGAAAGGAATACATATTAACTCCGCACTTGTATCGGCACAAAACAGAAGGCGCATATACTAGACGGATATTCATGACGATATTCCACAGCCAGAAGATAGGGGTATATTGTTAAGGGATATTCTTGAAGAAGAGGTTGATGAAAAATATTTCTTGTCTGACAAGATGATTGAATGCTTGAAGGGCAGGGTAAAGACGGATAATGATCCGATATGTGTTGCGATGCGAGGGCGTGAATCAGCCTGCCTTACTTTAAAAAGAACCGAATATGGAAAACAGATAAGAAAGGAATATGAAGCCGGGATTGTAAAGGAACAGAGAAAGAACATCCAGCAGCTTGAACCTAGGGAAGATGGAAAAACCAATTGTCTTACAACCGTACAAAAGGATAATCTGATAATTGTTTCGGGAACGATACGTACATTTAGAGGAAAACATTTCCGTGAAATAAAATCGGGCAAATCATGCACACTGATGGCAAGGGCTAGAAATGATGGTAATTCACAACCATGTGTTCAAATTGGTGCAAAAATTAGACGTCTTACCCCAACCGAATGTGCCCGATTGCAAACGATCCCCGATTGGTATAAATGGGATGGAATATCCGACACACAGCGTTACAAGATGTTAGGTAACGGGTGGAACGTAGAAACAATAAAACATATCTTTAAATATATTGAAAAATGAACGTATTGAGTTTATGTGACGGGATAGCTTGCGGACGTATCTCACTAGAGAGAATGGGATATAGAGTAGACAAGTATTATGCAAGCGAAATAAACAAACCGTCTATCAAGGTTGCATTGGATAATTACCCCGATATAATTGAATTGGGGGATATTAAAAACTGGAACAAATGGGATATACAGTGGGAAGATATTGATTTACTGATTGGCGGAACACCATGCCAGGATTTCTCACAGTTAGGGAAAGAGAAACTGAACTTCGATGGCGAGCGTTCGGGATTATTCTTTGAATATGTCAATATACTCAACCATATCAGACAGTTCAATCCTAACATAAAATTCCTGCTTGAAAATGTGAAGATGAAATCCGATTGGGCTGATTTGATTTCGTCACATCTTGGAGTAGACTATGTGTATATCAACAGTTCCGATTTCTCCGCGCAAATGAGAGCAAGATACTACTGGTGCAACTGGGAAATACCTGCATGGAAGGACAAGGGAATATTGTTCAAGGACATAATCACGGACGGGTATGTGGAGAAAGACAAGTCATGGTGTATGCTTGAATCATGGAACAGGTTTGCCAAGAACCCCGAATCACTGTTGAAAAGATATAAAAAATCACTTACACCGCTTATATTCAACTCACCCGACTGTAATCCCGAAAAAGGTTTCAGAACGCCAAATATTACGGAAGCAGAAAGATTACAGACCGTACCCGAAGGATACACCAAGTCGGTACAACCACATATAGGCATGGGGCTTTTAGGAAACGGATGGACAGTAGATGTAATTAGTCATATTTTAACAGGATTGAAACAATGAACCCGATAGTTAGTCATATTTTTACATTCCTTTGCGGATGCTCGTTTGTCATACTTGGTGCTATTTATTTTGGAACGAAAGGAGATTGAATGGAATAATAGACGGGGTGATAAATGAATTGTGCGACGGAATGTGTGTAGAGTGTGATAAGTGCTTTATTAATTGTGGGAAATTAACCGATATTAACTCCCCCTTACTGATAAACGGTAAGGGGGAGGATTGTAGTTATAAACTAGGACCCATAGAAAGAAGCAATGTACTATTTTTATATGCAGCACTGTTAAGACTTACCCATACTCTACAACTTCCTGATTGAATCAAATCCGATGATATGAATATCCTCACCTTCTTGTCAATGCTGGAGTTGGCGGATACTGAAAAATCCTCTATCCGTTCACTTGATTCACCTATTGTCAAAGGGTCCTCAAATTTCTTACTTGCATATCTAGCCATACAGTTGTTATTAGAGAAAGAAATAAGACTGCTTGAGTTGTTTCTAACTCTTACGGTAACTTCAATGTGTCCCATAATAGATGGCATCATTCCACCAAGTATGGATATGCTTACATAAGATCCTACAATTTCTATCTCTGCCTTTTTCATCATAGGAATGGAATATGCAAGATGTGCAATATCGGGATCGTCCTGATTCAATATAGCTGTACTTAGAAATGGAGAAACCTCCCAATCACCAGTAGCCATTCCCCATGACTTTACTGTCACCATTGCATACCCTGTTCCTATTTTCTTATCGGCAGTAACACGCCTGTACATCTGACTGGTCTTGTGCTTAACATAAACTCCGAAATAACACTCGGCTATCTCGGAGAAGTCACCCATGTTAAGATAATCCGTATCATGCCCTTCCGATGGCAACATTATAGCGGCAGAACACGTAAAACTACTGCTGTTAAACTGATTAGACGCCGTAGTAGGGCACATGAACTTATTTATAGGGGCTTGTGCACGATGGTTGTATCCGTTAAAGTCGGTAAGGCGAAATGGAAACTTGCCTCCTGTCGGTGGGGTGTATTCCCATCCGTTCATACTTCCATCAGCGTAATTCTCAGCATCGGTATAGCTTGAAATACGTTTTGGTTTGACACCACAGTTACCATCCCATCCTTGCCACCATTTTTCATTCTCACCCGGTGCAAGGCTTTCGTAACGTACAGGCTTGTACCGTGCCCACGGGTTTATTTTCCAGTGGGTATTTTCACAAGCGTATCCTAAATCGTAAGCCCCATTCACTCTGCCTATGCCAAGAGTGGCGTAAACGTCACCATCCAAGTTTATCGGGGCTGTAATCTTTCCGTTAGAATGACTCATAATCTTTTTTTATTTATTAATTGTTAATTCCTAATCTCTTTTCCAATTCTATTACTCTTTTCTTTAATCTTGTAACCTCATCATCAACTTCTTGCAAACCTTTCCATACAACAGGGATAAGTCTTTCATAATCTATGGTATAGTAGTCATTGAAAGCGTCTTTCACCCACTGACTATAACCGCCGGAAAGCAAATCCTGTGCGATAAGACCGTAATTCCAGTTATCATGGTTGAACACTTCGGAATTTTCCTTGGCAATAGCGTTCCAGTGATACTTCACACTCCGGAATTTACGGATAATACCCATAGCATCATAACCCTGTATGTCGGTTTTCAGTCTTATATCCGAAGAGGACGCTTTGGCTGTAATTGCTCCGTTTGCTGTAATATTAGTTGCAGCATGGAAATTGTTCGCTGTGACACGCCCTGTACGGCAGTTCACTGACATGGCTATCTTGTTCTGATACGTGCTAGAACAAGTAGTAGTAAATGAAACGCCATACCATGAATCTATGACAAGATTTGATAAGGTTGAACTTCCAACCTCATTTCCATTGTCGTTCCCACTATGCCGGATATTCGCATTTGGTATGGAAAAATCAATACGGGAAAATCTAGTTGTGCTCGGTAACTTCAAATAACAGTTTGAACCTCCGTTTACACTAACTCCTGCTCCAGTATTGGCAGAATGGTAATCCTGTATGTAGAACGTTCTGGCAGTAGTCCACACATCCGCACTAGAAGCCCTACTGTCAGCCAATGTAGAAGCACCTCCTGCCGATACAGCCACAGACGTGTTGGAGGTGGGTTGCAGATTTTCCCATGCGGAAACGTTACACCCATAAGACCAATATTGGTATTCAATGTTTGCATTGTGGTATGAACCAATTTGACGCACCTGCAATTCAAAATTGTTTGTTCCTACACGTACAAGGCGAATGTTATCCATTCCTTTTGCAAATGTGGGGAGATAAAGGCGTGCTGAATTTTCAACAGTTCCCACACTGCTATCAGAAGAACTAGGGCCATTTCTCATATAAAATATGGCACAGAAGTGATAATTCCATACTTCTGACTGTGCATGATTTCCATAGGCATACCATATCCTTCCCCAAACCGTTACTGACTTATATGGTCCGGTTCCCGATTCAGAACAAGCGAATATCTTTTTCCAACCATTATCTTCACCACCTAGAGCAAATCTTACTGCATAGCATCTACCTATATTGTAATTTCTAGGTAAGAAATTAAGATGCCAATTGTCTAGCATATCCGCATTTAAATTAGAGTTCAATGTAGTGGAATTGCATTGGTAAGGTGCTGTGCCTGTGCCTACGATGGATTTGAAATACGGGGCACGCATTTCCTTCGAAGTTTCTGTATAGCTGTCATATAAAATAATGTTATTCAACACACCGTTGTTGCTTGAATTTCTTAAATCAATCCAAACATAGGAACTTCCACCGCCCAATACCAACCGTCTAGCCGAATCCCAGTTTGCAGCAAGATAACCACTATGGGAAGTAATGTTGCTGTGTACATCTAATACCCCTGTTCTTACATCCAGCCACATGGCGTTTTTTCCTTGTGTCACAGGCATTCCACTTACTGTGGGATACCAACCTATTCCATACCAAGAACCAAAACGTAAGTTCGCATCGGTTGAAGAAGCTACGTCTGCTCCACCATGAATCCAATTACCCGAAGTTTTAACCACTCTTGTTCCATGAGTTATATAAATTCCTTTGGTGTTATTCATCGCCAAATCCCCTGTCATGGTGTCACCTGCTTTCTTCACGTATCGTCCGTCAGAATAGCTGGCGTAGTTTCCACTATGTATTAACACAACCCAATCATTCCAATTTGAATCATCATGCCTTCTGTATTTAATCGTGTTTGTATCATAATGGAAAGCTAACTGAGTATTTCTTATTGGAAGGTCACCTAGACTTAGCACAGTAGTATTTGCAGATAGGGTAGCATCATCCGTAGGTTCAGGGTCAATAGTAACTACGTTTCCATTTCCAAAATATTGGTTTACAGTAGTGTATCTACCTCTAAGCCAAGAACGCATAACACCCTCTCTTCCACTAAGTCCTGCTAAATGTACTCCGTCAAGAAGGTCTGCATTAAGATTACCCACAACAGTATTACTTACCACAATAAATGGAGCCGTGCCACTTGCTACGGTAGACATAAACGGAACATAACTTGTAACCCTGTTCGCTGCTATACCAAATAAACTTTTCAAGGCAGAACTTGTACATACGTCCTCCACTGAACCCGCTAAAGGTGATGTGTATGTTTGGAACAGGTGGGCAGCGGCTATATGGCGTATTCTATCCGGACCCGAACCATTTACATTTACAGCTTCATTACCGTTACCTAGGTCATTCCCTTTAAATAATACCAGTTCACTGCTTTCTGTACCACCCCAAAGTCTTTCGGCAATAAATGTATGATTATAGTCACCCGGTGAATCTCCTGTCGTTCCATAGAAATATATGGTGTTGGGAGAAGTACCGTTTCCTATCTTCAAATCACCGCTCATCGTTATGCTACCGACACCTGTCATATCTCCGCTTACATTAGCCGTGCCGTTGAAAGGTTGTCCCCAAAGGGTACGGGAATTAACAAGAAAATTAGCTGCATTGGAAATTCCTGCCGATAAAGCAGTAAAAACATGTCTTGTTCCCTCAGGTGTTCCTGTAGTACCATTATTTTGCGTAGTTACATACCCATAAGGATATTGCTCAACTATCTTGACTGCAATATATGGGTCATAGCCACTTTTATTACATTTCATCCATATTCTCCATGTTATACCATCATCCGATGTACAGCGTAATTCTGGAAGAGTAGTACGTCCGAAGTTAGTAACATAAAAAAGAGTACCTGCTGTATTATCAGTGCTTCTTCGTAATCTAAGCACTGCACGTCCGCTAGATTCATTACCCGTTTCTGTTCTACACAAATCAAATACTACATAAGCACGTAACTGATTCTGTCCGCTAGGAATAACAAACCTCAAAAATTCTATATAGTCATATTGATTATACTGTAAAACAAAAGTATCACACACACGGTTCTGATAGTATGCTCCATGTCTATCGTCTAACAGGTCAGCGTTCAAATTACTTACCTGCGTAGTGCTACTAACCGTAAAAGGTGCTGTACCAGTTGCGACAGTTGACCTAAATACAGGGGCTATGGTGTTATTCGGAGTAACCTGCAAGCATAACTTATGAGATTCATTTGCAATACCAAAGCCATTTGAATCTGTTGATTCTCCTCTAAGATTACCTATATACCAATATGTATCATACCAGTTGAACCTTAATCCGTTTCTTATTGCAAGTCTAGAATTGCTATCTAGAGTACCATTTATTGTATAGAAATTGGTGATATCACAGTTTTCCAACCCCTTGAATACAATGGCATTATTGGTAGATGCGGATGTAAGTGTTCCAGTCATAGTATCGCCAGTCTTTTTCACCCATCTACCGTCCAATACGGAAGTAGGGATATGACTTGCGTCTATAATCTTACTTGAATCAGCCTTTTTCAATTCAGCCCACATAGCATCAGCGTCAAGTCCTCCCTGCCCAGCCATATCGTACAGTTTCTTTATCGTGTACGCATTAAACGTATTGTCAAGGTCTGAATCGGAGAAGGTTGTGCCGTCAGTAAGATTTGCGAAGCTGTAAACGGTATTTACACCACCGCTACCACCACCGCTACCACCTGTTTTCACTCCAAGAGCCGTAATCCAACCGTCCGAGTAGAATCCTACCGTATTTCCGTCTGTCCTATGTTTTACTCTCAGAGCCTTGTTTACCGAATCATAAACAAGTTGGGCATCTCCTATCGTAATGGTATTTGTTGACACTGATGGTGCTTGAACATTTCCTGCCTTATCAATCCAAACAGCACCTTCCGTATTATTATGCCCATTAGGTCTTAGATTTATTTCGCCATTTCCAAAGCTAGCTAGTATTGTATGACCGTCTGAGTTTCTTAATACTACATTTGAATCAGTATATGTTATACCACCGTTATTATTGAATACTATATTCTGACTAAACGTTTTTCTTCCCGAAATAGTCTGAGCAGTAGTCAAGGTAACGGCATCAGTAATCCCGTACCCTGCCAAAGTGGTAGGATTATCACCAACTGTAACACGCCCGTAGGTGTCTACTGTAACTTTCGTATATGTACCAGCCTTCACCCCTGTGGTGGCTAGTGACAATGTGCGGTTTGCGGACAGGTTTCCACCTCCCGTAAGACCAGTTCCTGCGCTTATCGTTATGGCCTTGTCCGCTTTCAGTGCAAGAAGTTCGGCTAGGTTGTCGCTTTCCGTAAGACCGTCAAGAAACGCTTCAAGTTCTTTCCATTTGTTGATGATGTTATCGGCATCGCTTCCCTCTAGGAAGTTGTTCAGCTTATTGCTTAACTGTGTTACGGTATTATTCAGCGTACCCAAGTCCTGTTGTCTAGCGAATGTTTCCCCGAATACGGCAGTAATGGTTTTTCCGTCAGAACTAAGTGCCATGTCTGTTACGGCATTTCCACTCCCCGACTGGGTGATGTTCTTTATACCACCACCTTCCTTCGCCATTTTCCAAATCTCGTTTATCGTGTACGCATTAAACGTATTGTCAAGGTCTGAATCGGAGAAGGTTGTGCCGAGATTGGAAAAACCATATACGTTTTTCACAAGTCCGTCACCACCGCTTCCTCCGCTTCCTCCAGGCGATACGCCTAAAGCGGAAATCCATCCTCTGGTATAGAAGCCTATTTCCGTACTTCCATCTATATGCTCAAATGTTACTGCCTTGTTTACGGAATCATATATAATCTTTATATCGCCAACCTGCAACGACTGTGTTTTTACCGTGCCGCTTATGTTGGCATCTACAGCATAAATATTCTCCCATCTCTTCGATTCAAGACCGAGTGTGGATGCGTTGTTCACGCTAGGAACTACATTTGCCGTAGACAACTGACCAGTGAATATCTTGCTTGCAGTAACTGTCTGTTCCGTATCAAGCGTTACAAATTTATTGTCAGGAATATGGGATATGTGAATTTTCTTTGTCGGATCATCCTTTCCCAACTCCTGCCACAATTTGTCCGTATTCATTCCGCCTTCCTTGGCTAGCTTCCATATCTCGTTGATGGTATATGCGTTGAATGTATTGCTAAGGTTGGAATCGTCAAACGTCTTACCTAAATCGGCAAATCCGTACACGGCCTTAATCAGTCCACCTTCACCACCTCCCGGTTCTCCGCTACCACTCTGTGCGCCCAACGCTGATATCCATTGGTTTGTATAGAACGCTGACTTGCATCGTAACGCTTGGTTTACTTCATCCCATTCAAACCATCCGTTGAACTTCTGAAACGATGCAATAAGGTCATTAAGGAGTTGTTCAGAGAAAATATTTGTTCCGCTTCCCGTACCACTTCCGCCTAATGTTACATTTGTCGTATTCTGTGTTGAAGCCGTTTGATTTTCCTGTGCCAACCGTTCATAGAAAGACAGTATCTTTCTTCTTGCAATGGTGCATGAATATGACGGGAACATATTTTCCTTGGAATATTTAATTTCCAAAGACTGTATCTGCAACTTCATATCCACTATCTGACCGTTATCAGAGAAATCGAACACGCCTATTCCATCATCCCTTACCTTAAGCATATTTCCTTCTATGAAGTCAATGAAAAGGTTAGGATGCTCTGCGACAAATCCGCTAGATATGTCAAGTGAAACGGTTCGGTTCTCATGGTCATATCTTGACAGGTAGTCAAGAGCCGCCTTTTCAAGCGTGTTCTCAGCCATTGTCACATACGATTCAGGCATGACGATATTCAGAATGACAAACTCCGTTCCTGCTGCAATTGAAGGAGATTTACCATCCGTATAAAGCGGAAGTTTGGCATTGTCGCTATCCGTTCTGTAGCATGATATTTTATATCGTGCCCCCTTATTAAACATGGCAACATCCTCTTCCGTTTCCCCCGTATCACCGTTCACCTCACCGTAAAGAGGAATAATACCGTTTTTGTTTATCTTAAATTCCGTGCCTGTATAAGTTCCTGTACGCATACTGAACACCGCATCCGTCACAGAAGCGTATTTGTAATAGAACCTGTCCTGTGAACCGTCCTGATTACCGAAATGTATGTTACATGTCATTTCCTCACTAAAGCCTATCTTACAGCTTCCGGCAGGAACGTCAGAATCAAACGTGAACTCAACACGTATGGTGACTGTCGTATTCTGACCTTTTTCTATATATCCTACAAGAGCGGTCTTGTCGTAAGGTATTTCAAGCATACCAGTAGCACCTTCCTCTCCGATAACAACCTCTTTCAAAGGAGAAGCCTGACCCAATACACGGTTCGTAACCATACGTAGGTTAATCTTCACCTTTTTCCCTACAGCATCACTTCCTATAGGTAATATACTGAAAAGCATCTTCCCGGAGAATGTGGCAGTAACCTTTACAGGCTGGTCATAATATGCCCTTGTACTATATATATCAAAACTCTCGAAATCCCTGTACTTGTCAAACATAGCATGGGGCTTGTACTGGGGCTGCACATTGTCGTTTATCTTGTCGGATGAATCACCGTCCTCATATACCTTGTACCCTAGGTTGAATCCTGGAGAGGTCATATAAATGAAGAAACTGTCACTATCATCACTCTTTATAGGAGTAGACCCGATAATCTTATCTATTCGTGTTGCTGCGCTAGCACCCTCACCTGCCACCTTTCCCGATTGAGGGTCTGGTTCTCCGTCAGGCTTGTATGTATCCCATTCTGGAAGTCCTGACGGGTACAGATCACCAAGTTTTTTCCCTCTGATGGAAGGATATATCCCACTGAATGTATTTGATATGGTTTTTCCTCTCACACCATAGTTCTTCAATCCGTATTCGCTGTCAATATAATATCTTATATTCCCTGCGGAATCATTCGGAAGAAGGATGTACGGGCAATAACGTGATTCATCGGCAGGCTTAGCGTCCTTCTTGTATTCGGGCGGAACGTTTCTGCTTCCGCCTTGTGGTATGATTCGGGTTATGACGGGAGTGCTTGTATCTACGGAAGAGGAAACTTTTACAGCACCTCCGCCATCTCCCTGCTTGAATGTCCAGTTCACAGACGGTCTAGCCTTATCTGTAATGGTTATTATCCCCCCATTGGCTGTCGTAGAAAAATAATAGTTTAGATAAAACTTGTCATAGAAGTTCTTCAATGCTTCAAACAGGTTAGTACCATCGGTTATGTCAATCATATCCTCCGTCAGTTCACCTTCCGCATCCACATTCAATGTCCATGTACCAATGCCTGTATATCCCACGCCCAATGAAGCATTGTAAGATTCTATATTTGCTTCTATACGTGCGGCAAGCTGTTTTGCATCACCCCAAAACTGGAACAGACCGCCATGTGTGTATCTTATCTTGTTTATCTCACCGCCTGTTCCGCTTACTATGTCAAGAAACGCTACATTCTGCAACAATACTTCCTTACCGTAAAACAGAAGGGAGTATTTGTATTTCCCTGCTTCGTTAAGATTATCTCCCGATGGGGCTTGGTACAGGATGAATGTATTACCGTTATATACGACTGTATCGTATTCCGATTCACTCTTTGAGTTGTATGCCTTGAACTCTATCGGAACAACGGAAACGACTTCACAAGTCAATGTTCTCACTTCCTGCAAAGACGGGCTGTATGAAAAATCAGCACTCTCCGCAATAACCTTATTTCCTCTTCTAATCTGTAAAATCATTGGTCTTTAAAGCGTTGGTTGGTCAATACTGAAATTTAACGAAAATGTATAGGCGGATACAAGTCGGTCCGGGTTCTGTAAGTCCTGAACGTCCTGATAACTCATCTTTGCGCCTGTTTCAAAACCCGTGCATCTTATCACCTGCTTTGCCGATTCCCCCCATATATCGTTCCATATAGAGAATGAAGATGAACCGTAAGGCGTACCTTGTGCGGCAGGTATCACATTGGTTATATATGAATAGAACGAACGGATATTCGTCTTTACCGTTTCCACATCTCCCAAAGCGGCAAATGTTATGCTTCCTTCCGTTGGCTGGTAAACAGGCGTGACAGGTTCGTACACCTTCTGACCGTTCTTGTCATACCATTTTTCGGCATAGGCTTCCTTTCTTGTCGGCAAATCCCATAATCCCTTGCTTTCAAGTATATACAGCCTGTATGTGGCATACAAATCCTTTGCCGTATCGCTTCCTTTCTTTATAAAATATTTAGCTATAGCCATTCGTGTACATTGTTTATTAGTGCAAAAATAGCAAAAATAGTTTTAAAGTTTATGTAAATTTAAAAATTATTTTTCTATATTTGCATCAAAATCGGTGCTTTGGATGAGTGGTTTAGTCAACGGTCTGCAAAACCGACAACAGCGGTTCGATTCCGCTAAGCACCTCAAGTGATTGGATTTTTGTTCATAATCAATATCAAACGCCCTGCCAACTGTGAAGCTAGCAGGGCGTTTATTTTAGTCAATTATAACCTTTATCGCATTTCCGCCTGACCTTGGGGCAATGGAAACGACACTTAGGAGTGCTGTCTTTATCGCCATAGTTGCGGCAAGCTGCTGGGTGAGAACCTCCAACTGTGACTGCTGTATGGCTGTCATGTTCGTTCCTCCCGTTCCTGCCGAACCACCGTTTAACGATACCAACTGACGGAGAAGATCGCTTTGTACAACCATTTCGTATCTCATCCCGTTAAGATAGCCCAATGCCTGGTTAAATGTATTCTCGTCAACTCCTGCAATGGCATTGGACAGACCTTCCGCATTTTCCTCCGTTTCAGTAAGCATACCACCAAGGGCGTTGTTTATCTCATTGACTACACCTCCGGCTTCCGCAAAGGCTGATTCCAATGAACCCATTACATTTCCTAGTATTATAAGTTCATCCTTATCTATCTTGTTATCCGCAAACATACCACCTTTGCCGTCTGCTCCGAACAATGTGGTCTGTACCTGTTGCATTGCCTTTTCTATGTATTGTTGCTGTACCCAACTCTTAACAACATCTCTCATAACGTCTGCCACAGTGTCCTTATAAGCCTTTGCAGCATCCTCGCCTTTCAGCCATGCTTCAACAAGAGCATCACCTATCTGACTAGCCCAGCCTTTCAAGTCAATGCTATACAATTCGCTGGCAAGCGTTTCCGTATAATATCTTATCTCATACTCCAATTCTTTTATTGTCTGTTTGTAATCTTCTACTTTTTCTCTATCTGACTTTTTCTTATCTTCTTCGGCTGCTAGAATATCCTTTTGAATTTGCAACTGTTCTTTCAGATTTGATACCTGTTGGGATGTCACCTCATCAAGTTTTGCCGGGTCCATAATGTGCTCAAATTCCTTTTCAAGCATATTATATATATTGGTCAACTTCTTTGATTCAAATTCAAGATCTTCTATATGCTTTTGGAGCCTTTTGTCATGCTGTCTGTTAAATGTAGCGATAACATCAAGAGGCATGGATATTGCCGAGCCTATCGCACCTGCAAAATCACCGCTTTTGAATGAATCCCATGATTTCTTCACGCCTTCATTCATAACTCCCATAGCTTCCGAGAACTGGTTCATTTCTCGCATAAATCCGCTCTCGGTATCCTTACCCATAGAATCCATGAGGTTGGACACGGATGCTATTATCTGCTGCATGGCTTTTATGGCATTGTATATGTTGGTTATGATAAAGTCGATAAGATTTACCGTCTGCAAAGCGTTCTGTGCGGCAGCCATCATTCCTTTACCAGTCTTGACAGCTTCCTGTCCGCTCTTATATCTTGATTCGGCTTCCGACTTGGCACTCAAAGCGGCATTGGCGGCTTCTTCATCACCATTCTTCATTGCGTCCTCATATGCCTTGGAAGCATTTTTGATGTCAGCCATAGCCTGTTGCATATCATTCATACCTGCCATCATCTTTGACTTTCCAGCATCATATCTCTTGTTGTACAGACCTTCAATACCATCTTTCATGTATGTTTGCAAGTCAGACTGATTGTTCTTCATCATCTTCTCTATCTGCTTGTCCACGCGTTCAAGTTCTTTCATGTACTCTCTTGCACTGATAGCACCCGATCTGAATGCACTATTAAGCATTTCCCTTGTCTTGTCAGCTACAGTATTTGCAGCTTCCATAGACATTGCTTCCACCGCACCGAAGAAGTTTTGATAGTCGGTAGTCAACTTAAACAAGTCCATCTCTTCGCTTTTCTGCAATGCGGAAGTCAAGGATGTATTACCCATTCCTTCTGCGGTTGCGATCTTTTTACGGTACTTTTCTCTGATAATATCCACCTGGGTATAATAATCTCCATATTCAGCCAAATCATTAGCATATTGTCTAGCCATCTCACCGAAATAGCCTTTCCATGCGTCAATCATACCTTGGATAACTTGTTTCTGTTCATCACCTATATTCTTATTCCCCTTAATAGCCTCCTGTACCTGATTGATATACTGGTTCATTGAGGTGAATGAAGATGTGTCGGGCACGACAGAAACGCCAAGGTCAAGATTCATTCCTGCCAATGCGGATTGCAAATTGTTATATATACCTGCTGCAAAACTTTCAGCCATGGTAGATGTGTCACCGCTGAATTGAACGGCAAGGTCTAAGGCAAGGTCTGAATCACCCGTTATCCCAAGTATGTCACTGTAAAAGTCATACTTGTTCTTGTATCTGTCAAACTCATCCGTAATCCTCTTCATCACCTTCTTGGCTGCATCAACATAAATTTCAGAGGACAATTCGGCTGCTTTCCTTGCATTTTTAACAGCATCCTGTGGAACACGTGTTTCCAATTCCTTTGCAGCCTTGTTGTAATTGTCAACAATAGCCTGTTTGTCATATACAAGGTCTACGCCAAGTTTTAACGCCTGTGAACCGTAGATGGATTCAATCTGCTTTTTGGCTTCTTCCTTACCTATGTTAATGCTCAAATCCTTGAACTTGGAATAGGCGGATTCAAGCAATGACAACCTGTTTTTCCAAAGGTCAGCAAGAGGATCTCTTTTTTGTGCTTCCTTTTTCTGCTTTTCCAGTTCAAGGTTGAATTGTTTTGCTGTTCCCGTAGCCTTTGACATCGCTTCGTTGGCAGCGTTAATCTCATATACCGTCTGTTGTACTTGCTCGGCTTCATAAGGGCTTACAATTCCTGTAATTTGATACTCATCTCCAAGTTTCTTGACCTTTCCTTGGCTAACATACATATCAATGGTGCGCTGTAAATTTTCTATTGAACTTTTGGCGTCTTTATATTCCTGTTTTACCGATTTAAAGTAATCCTCCATAGATTTCACATCGGCAGCCTTTATAGCAATAGTCCATTTATGCCCTGTAATTTCGTCAAGAGATTTTTTCCATCCCGTCAATCCTTCTTGTGCTTCCTTATCGTCAAGTTCTATTTTAACAGCATATTTTTTGTCAATAAATTCATTAAACAATTTTTTAGCATTCTCCCCAAGTTCGCTAGTTGTGGCAAAATTTTCAGATTGAATCCTTATAAAGTCCTTTTGAGCATCATTTAATTTATTTACATCAATATCTACAAATACTTTTTTCAGTTCTTTCTCAAGACTGTTTGCAAAAACATTAAATGATTTTTCAAGTTCTTCAGTTTCGCCCATTATGCCCATCCTCAATTTCTCATACTCCTTCAACAATTCCTCACTGTCAAAATGGGCTTTGTTCTTGAATATTTCAAATGTCCGTGCATCTCCTGACGTTTCAGCCAAAGAACGTATCTTCTCTACAATAGTAGCTGCCGAAGCCCCTTTGTTTATCAGTTCGGTAAGTTCGTTTCTCCATTTCTTAGTACCCTTACCCATATTTATAATCTCCTTGGATGCCTGTACTATCTGCCCACGAAACTCTTCTATATCCTTACTTGCCGAAGTGAGTTTTACAGACGATTTCTCGTAATCTTTAAGCATATCAGAGAATGAATCGCCAAATACGCCCGTAGATGTTGCCTTATCCGCCTTGAACATTATATCCGCATTTTCGGCAGCGCGCTTATAAACCTGCTCTAGTTCCGATGCTGACTTTTGCAGATATTCAACACGTGATTTCTGATCATCTATCTTCTTGCTGTTTTGTACTATATATTGTCCTATATTGCCATATTTAGACAATACTCCAGTAAGTGTTTCCTCATACGACTGCAACTGTTTCGTGTCAAGCTGTTCAAGGTTTTCCGGGGTGAGTTTGTCGAAGTTTATCTTGTCAAGGTCTTTTTGCAAATCACTGTATGATTCACGGAAAGACTTTGCACTATCTTTTATCTTCTGATTGAACTCTTCTGCACGTGCAGACATAGTATGAAACACCCCAATAACCGTTCCTGCAAGGGTTATTATTGTCATAAGAGGATTAGCTTTTATCACCCCCCACAATGTTTTCAATGAATTTGTCAAACCGAATGTTGCCAGTTTGAATCTGTTCATCAACATTGTCGTTTTTGTCATAGACAACATTCTTGCAGCTTCCGCACCTGTCAGTTTAAGTTCGGTGACAAGAAGATGCCGTTCAGCCTGTGTCAGCATATTCGTGGCAAGAATACGTTTAGCCATCTCTGCCGACATCTTTCCCGAATTAACGGCAGCAACTATCTCTACGGCAGACAGTTTTGACGCTGTCGCTATCTTCCATCTCTCGGCAGTAGTGAGCGTTCTGTACATTGCAGCCTGTTTAAGCAACTGGGCTTCCCGTAACTTCTCAGCCTTAATGGCATTAGTTGTTGCGACAACTTCTTTTCCTAGCATGGCTGTTCTAGCCAACTGCAATCCTTTCAATGCGGCATATCCTACAGCAACGCCCTCTATTGCTTTAGAGAAGTATCTCCAGTTGTTCATTGCATCGGTTATGCTTCCAACGATACCTTTCAGAACGGAATCATTCGCCTCGCCTATGTCATTCATCATAATCTTGTATGAATCGGCAAGGTTACTTACCATACCTTTCAAAGATGCGGCTTGTATTTCCTGCATTTTGTAGAACATACCACCATCTTCCGTCATTGTGGTAAACATCTCCCGAATATACTCGAAAGGAATCTGACGTGTTGATATGGCATTGAACACATCATCAGTAGTTTGGGCTACACCTCTTACTTCTTCCAGTTTCTTTCTCAATGCGTCCAATGCAGGAATACCGGCTTCTGTCAATTGACGTAATTCCTGCCCTCTCAATACACCTGCGCTTCTTATCTGACCATAGGCAAGAATGATACGTCCCATATCAACGCCAAGACCTGCGGAAACGTCCGCAAGACTTTTCATTGTACCGTACAATTCGTTGACAGGTATCTGGAATGCGGCAAGCTGTTTGGTATATCCAACCAAATCACTGAACTGAAAAGGAGATATTACAGCAAGACCCTTAATCTGACTGAATATCTGGTCTGCCCGTCTTGCATCCTGTATAATGGCACGTAAAGATACCTGTTGTAACTCGAACTCTCCACGAATGGCAACAAGTTCCTGAAACATATCTCTGAAAAAGTAGAATCCTGCATAAGTCTTTATCGTATTGACAAACTCACGCATCATTCTGCTCTGCTTTGTCAGTTCCTCGGAAAACTCTTTTGAACTTGCAGTATTTTTCTGATTGGTCTGCTGCATCTTTGTTCCATAGGATGTGGCTTCGTTTACAAACTTGTTATGCTCCTGTATCTTCCTGTTTAGAAGAGTAAGGGTACGGTTATAGTTTGCATCAGTCGTATTAAGTGCATTACGCCTGTTCGTCAATTCAGAAATAAGATTGTTAGCCTGATTGATAGATGTAGGATTGATATTAAGCAATTCATTCGTTGATGTTTTTCTTAAAGATGATTGCAACTTCTCCAATCTGCCTTGCAATTTCTGAATAAGAGCGTCAGCCTTTGTTATCTGATTGCTGTTCAAAGGAATATCAACCTTAAATTTATTCAATAATTCAAGTCTTTTTTGTATGGCAGCAATTTTCTTGTTCAAGTCCTCAGCACTTCCCTCAGGCATACCAAGGGCAAGTCCAGACTGACCAGAAAGGTATTGTAGATACTTCTGATTGGTCTGCTGCATCTTTTTATTCGCCTGTTCCTGCTTTGATGCTTGTCTATCCATCTCCTTTGTCCGTGCAATCTCCATCTCGTATTGCTGGCGTAGAAGATTAAGTTCTCTCTCATCGGAAATGGACAATTTGGGCGCACTGTTAGCAGTAAGGGAATATGCCGTTTTCAATCTGTTCAATTCAGCCACAAGATCATCTATCGCTTTCTTTTGACTTTCAAGATTGGCTTTTCTTGTAGCCATCCCCTTATCTCCGCCTGCATTGCCTAGGTTACGGTAAGTCTTTTCCAGTTTGTCATACTCTCTTGTCGCTTCGACAATCTTATTTGACAACTCTTCCATCTGAACAAGTATATCCATTTTCTTGTTCGACTTCCCTTTTCCTACCTTGGACGCGTTTTCATTCGCTTTGTTTATCTTATCTACAACCTCGCTAAGTTCGTCATTCATTTTGCCTATATCGGTCAACATAGGCTTGAAGGACATCTCCTGGTTAAAAGTGTCCTGCAACTTCTTCTGTATATCCTTTATCTGTTTGTCAAGACCGGAATCATCTAGACCGATCTTAAACTTTAATGCTCCTAAATCAACATCAGCCATAGTTATTATTTTTTAATTATTGCAAAAATAGCAAAAATAAGCACAAGAGCATGATTTACAACAAACAAAAATCCATTAGTATTTTTTAACATATTTAAAATGGTACTTAAAAACAATTATGTTATCTTTGCAATAAAATAATTTTTTAACTATGGCTATAGAAGAAAACAAAGTAACACTCGTTGGCGTAAATTCAGCCAGCGTAACATTCAGCAATGAAGCTAATGTGGAAAAACAATACAAGGTGAATGCGAATGTAAACGTATCAAACGGAAAAAACATTGATTCATTTGATGGCGGAGAGGTGAAGTCATTGGAATCAGAGAACCAACTCGCCACATTCTATTTCAATCAGAACGGTGGTATCGCAATCAACTACAACGATCATCCCGATTTGGAAGCACAAATTGCTATCATTACCATCATCAACTCTTTCGTAACCGATGTGAAAAAATACATTAACACGAAAGGCATCTCATCAGTTTCAATCTAAAAAAGGCAAGAAAAATGACGAACCAAGAAATGTTTTTAAAGAGATTAACTCTCTTGAATATCCCCTTATCACTAGAAGGGAAGGAACTTCCATCAGAACTGAAAGCAAAAATCATGCTTATGCGTGTCGCTTACGACAAAGCTGCAAAAGCATTCGATGATGATATGCAACAGGTTCTTAAAGAAATAAAGAAGGAAGGATATGACGAGCGCGCACAGAAAATCAATCACATGAGAGAGATTGACGGAAAGGAAGATGCGACAAAAGAGGAAAAGAAAGAAGCGGATGAAATCAGAAAGACAGAAGAAGATTTCAACAAGGAAACAGAAGAGTTGAACAAGGCATACTCCGAAGCATACCAAGAGAAAATGAAAGAGGAATGTGATATGAAGCCTAGAAAGTTCGCTTTTGAAGGATTTGCTAAAATCATTGAACTTATTGGCACTGACGGTGCAATTAAAGTGAAATGGAACTCTCCCGAAGCATTGGAAATACCGAAGGAGGAATTTATCTCGCTTATCGCAACAAATCTTGTCGATGAATAAGCCGTTTTCTATATTGCTATTTTTTTTGTTACTGTCGTGTTCTTGTTCACGCAAGCTACTTCCATCTTCGACAAATACAACTATAGTAGACCACAACACGACAGTAACGGAAAGAGTAGTATGGCAATCAAAAATAATAACTCTTCCAACAGAGCACATACAACATACAACATTTGAAGAAAGTTCACACTTGGAAACATCATTAGCCGTATCAGACGCTAAAATAATGTCGGATGGCAGGCTTTTTCATAGTTTGAAAAACAAGAAAGACTTTCTACAAGACAGCATCCCATCCTTGGAAAAAGAAACGGTAGTGACGAAAGATTCTATAATAACCGTAGAGAAAATTGTAGAAGTAAAGGTAGAAAAGGAATTGTCTAAATGGCAAAAAATACTAATCAATCTTGGATACATAGGTATCGGTTTCATATTGTTTTCAGGTTACAAAATAGCCCGAAAGTTCCTGTAACTTTCGGGATTATTTCACTAGATGCCATACCACGTGGTAAACAAACTAATCTTCATAAATATTGTTTTTTAAATATTTCGCAACGCTATCCATTACGCATTCAACACACCAGCCTAGAAGGTATGCAAAGTGCTCATCCTGCCCGTTTTTATACCCCATTGCTATATCACAATACTCAAATACATTACAAACATAATGAGCAGATTCATGAGCAACAATCTTTACTCCTATACCATCGTTGGATAACCAAATAAGTACGCCTAAATTATTTGTACTTTTTTCTCTTACAAGAATAGTCATACCATCACAGCCTTTAATTTCATCCTTAGATATATCTATCGGGTCATGATTATGTTGAGTAAATTTTCTACATATTTTCCCCCATTGGTCATCCCCTACTACAACATACAGTTTAAGGGGATATATTTTAGGATCGTATTTTGTTATCATCGCAAAACATCTTTTAGTAATATATCGGGATGCTCTTCTTTAGGTTTAGATTCTTTGAACCTATATATAAAGCCACTTGCATCCTTGTTAGCTTCCTTATATAAATCTTCTGTAAGAGAAGCCTTGTACAACTTCATTTTCTCTTCAAAATGATAATCAAGTTTAGGCTGGTCCATTATTACTGCCTGTATATAACTCCATGAATATTTCCATAGCAAAGCCCAGTCCTTGATTATCATCAATCCTCCGAATAGCCTTAAATCCCCTCTGAATTGGGGGAAATCTTTTTGGATAGATCCTCGTGAGCCGATTTTGCATCTAGAGATAATTTCATGGCATCCTTCTTGCTTAATGTCGCTGTCGTATCTATCAAGAACGCTAAACGGATTGTATTTGTAAAAAAATCACTTACATTAGCCCCCTCCACGATGGCTTCTATCAACGGAGTTAGTTCCTTATGGTCATAATGCCTGCTTAACCACCAAGCGTATATACGTCTAGCAAAAGGAATTATCTCAAAAAACCAATAGTTGTTCAATACTCCTGCCGCTGCAACTTTGTACGGAATAGATGCGTCATTTTTCATAATTGCAATCATTTCCTTTTTCGCTGTATCGGGGTTGATAATGTCACGTATCAACAGCTTGTCTACAATATAATCGTATGCGCCTAGTCTAAGACCACGCACCTTGAATTTCTTATTGCCAACCATAACCTCTTTGTATTTATGAGTGGCAAACTTCTGCATCTTTATCTGATCATCTAAGTCAGGTTGTTTCCAATTAAATATTCCCATTTTTTAAACTAACTTGAACGGTTTAATCATTAATTTTCCTTTCACATCCACCTTTGATATGTTCTTTGGAGTATTTGTATGTACGAACACCTTGGTATATTTAGACGATACAATATCAAGTTTGGCATCGTCAATCAAAGATACGTGTACTATGCTGTTATCAAGCGCAACAAGGCTTACATGGCTGTTATCCTTGACATACATCTCTCCTATACCGAAATCGTTGAATGTGACAACGCAATCACACGAGCCGTTAAAAATAGACCATTTAGGATTGCTTATGAAAAGGTTGGTGTCATCAACAAAGATATTAAACTTCTCCCTAACTCCTGCAAATTCCTTCTTGATTATTTCATTTGACGGGTATCTGTTTAACAGGCAGAAGTCAATGCCTCTGATATATTTCTCGCATAATTCATATTTATCCGAGTTCCCCCATTCATTTGTCCATTCCTTACACAGCCTAAGACTTATAGCCTCTTGCTTTAATTTATCAGACAATTCTTTATCTGTCATGGCGTTATTTTTTACAGCAAAAATACAACAAAGGTTAACAAAAATCAAACACAATCAGTTAAAAAACAATAAAAGCCGGACGAAAACGCCCGGCTAATAATTCATCACTCGTCTACATCAACCACCGATACCCGAATTGTCAAGTTCGAGAACCATCATGGTTTTCAAATACTGAGTGTTAACTTCCAATGCTGTCACAGTAACGGAGAATCCAAGGTATCCTGCGTTACTTGGAGCACCTGTGAAGCTGACAGCCCATGATGCCTTCGGGAAGAAGATCATACGATCACCAGTACCGTTGATAATACCGATAGGACGTACAAACTGCTTGAATGCACTTGCACCAAACGCTTTCAGTTTCTGAGAAGCTCCCTTACCGAAAGCATCAACAGTATCAGTTAAACTACTTAATTCCAACTCAGCCCTGGCTTCGTCCCCTTGTGTAAAGAAAGCGAAAGCGGCTTTTGAAGTGGACATACCTGTAAAGGTAAATGCCATAGTACCCGGTGTGATATTCTGGAATACGGTAGCACCCTGCTCGTTCTTTGTTTCAGAAGTGTCAGCGTCAGTACCAGCGGATTCCGTAGTACCAGATTCAATATTGGGAAGAATCTTCGGATTCTTAAAACTTGAATATTTAGTTTCATCGGTAATCTCAATCGCATCAAATGTCAAAGCAGCCGACTGCCCGTTCAAGTAAGCAGGGCTGGTGTCTAAATTTACTCGTGCCATTCTATTTTCTGTATTTAAAAAGTTATTGTTAATTGTTGAGAACGTATCTACCGATGCGCCTCCACTGTTTTTTCTCACGTTTTTCATGCGGCTAATCCTTTGAAATGTCAACATTCAACAGGACGGACATATAATAGAACCCAACCCCGTCAAACATTGGTGGTAAAACATTAAATATCTCGAAATGAAGCTGCACAGTCTTTTGAGGGAACAGTTCTACCATCTTTTCACTCAACGCATCCATGACAGACGGATATATGTTCCCAGGCAATGCCCTTACAAACAGAGTAACCGTAGCCATTGTTTCGCCTTTCCCGAAGTGACCGTAAGGGCCGCCCTCGGTATTGCTTACAATTCTTGTATTGTTGTTTACGACAATAAAACTAGTTACCTTATCATCAACACTTGCAGGACGCTGTACCTTATATACATCGTCAGCAATCTTCTTGTCCAATACAATATTGTACAAGGTGGTATTTATTGTTGAAGGATTAAAGTAGCCCATAACTTCACTTAAAATATTTGTTTAACATATTAGCTGCAATTTTCTTAAAAACCACAGTATATTTGCCCCCTTTTAAATCTGTCTTTGTCTTAATCCAAGAATCTGAAAGAACATTCAACAAATGATAGTTCTCCACATACTTGGCATAATACATGACAGCAGCGACAACCAGTTCATATTTGTCAGAACCATCGGATTTGTAACTGTTGAAGAAATCTTCGGCAAGTTCACGCCCCCAATATTCTACATTGTTACGTTTCCTAGGTTCATTTGCAACTTTCGTTGCATTTGCCCACACAATCTTCTTTAGGACCCCATCTTTATAAATGCCACAGCCATAACTATCTTCAAGATTGAAAGTCTGATTGGTAAATCCCTCTATGTCTTTTATATCATCCATGATATTCGTGGCGATATCTTCCATGAACTGCATGATAGAAGCATCCAAAGCAAGCTGGACATTACTACCAAACTCTTTCAATACTTTATCGTTGTTATTTGCCTGCATTTTTTGTACTTGTCTTTCTTGTTACTGGTTTACTCAGTTTATCAATCTGCTTTTTTAATGAATCTCGATCATCTTTTGCGCATTTCAACTCGTTTTTGATTTTGTTCATCTCATTATAAAGCTCCTGTATCTTCTGATAAGCATCATGAAGAGATTGCTGATAACTCAATATTTCTTCCTGTGCCTTTTTCAACTGAGCACCCTGAATAGCAAACCCTTTTTCAAGATTGTTCAAGGTAGAAGAATCAATTTCAGTTTCCATTTTTTCCTTCTTCTGCTTAAACAGTAATATTGAAGTTAGAAGGGTTATACCATTAGTACCCAACAAAGCAAGTATTATTTCCGTCCAATTGATTGTCATAGTATTCTAGTTTTCTATTTGGTTAAAGTATATTACCGTACCAAATTCCATATTGTTAAATGGAGGTTTCTTTATCTCACGCCAGCTATTGCTGTTGTCCGAAAACGGATGGTTGAAATTCTGCCAATCCAACAGACACCCGGAAGGTATGGTTACATCGTTATCTTCTAGGTAGGCAGCATATTCGGACTTGTCAACATTATTCGTTTCAGAACCAGTATCCTTTTCCTGTATGTTTGCCCTTCCTTCGTATATCATCTCCCAATACGGGGTGGTCTGATATTTATCCGAACTGTTCTTGTTCTGATAAATTCTCACCATATCAGGAAACATATCCTCACCTAAAATACTCTTTCCCATACTACCATCTTAATCTAGTTATTTCAACATCAGTTCCAACATCCAAATTCAAACCCCATTTGGCGTATAAATCCTTTGCTCGTTGCTCCAATCTTTTCTTGTCATTGATAGAAATAGTCTTGCTTGTGTCGGTAATTGACCAGTTTCCAGCTTTCTTCGTCTTTCCCTGTATCGTTGAAGGGGCAGTGCAAACAATGAGCAACAAGTCAGCATAAGCCAAATCCTTCTTCATCTCAGACGTTTCACGGCTGTCATCAGACAAACGAAATCCCCATTTCTGGGCAACACTGATATATGATGTGTTTTTCAACTCATAGTCAATCTGTGCTTTCAGATATTCACGCATAGACATATAGAAATATGCTTCCACCTTCATGTTACCCTTTGCTGTTATCTGAGGGGTAACTTGAATAGTAAACGGATTATCCGAAACTTTCAGTCTATCTTCCGGCTTCAAAGTTTCATTGTCGGCAATAAGCCAGTATCCGAACTCTACACTTTCTTCGGGAATAGCTTGGAGCGTGAGAGTATCTCCAATGAAATACTCCCCTGCGCCCTTTGCTGTGCCTTCGCCATTTATATCAATAATGACCTTCATGGTTCAACTTTTTACAATCCCGCATTTGACTGTTCGTTAACCTTCATAATGATAAGGTTGTTCGGATTCTTCATCACAGGACACGCCCACAATTCACCCGAACTCTTCTCAGCATACGGCTCGGAAGAATACTGATGCAAGAACGCGATACGTTCGCCTTCCAAAGAAGAAATACGTACAGCCGGGTTGGTATCCTGCAAATACATTGACGGTGAGTTCTTGATACGGAAGAACTGACCGCTCTGAACAAGAACAACGGTGTTCTTTTCAAAAGACGGTTTGGCTTCCTCAATCACGCCAAGTTTGTTCCATTTTGATTTTTCCTCAATAGGGATAATCACAGGAATAGAGAATACCTTCATCAGAACATCAACAATCTCCTGATTGTTCATAGGATAAATTGTAGTAGATGCTGCGGCAGGAACAAGACGAGCCTGTACTGCTGCTGTCACTTTCGGGTGCATCAGGAAGTTGTCATACAAATCCTTGGACATTTCAAAATGGTCGTATGGTACACCGTCATTGTCGGCAATCTTACACATTCTTTGAAGGTCTTTAATAGGATCTGCATTCTCGTTCGGTGTCCAATCAGTATCGTTAAACCATTTCTGTTTCAACGCTTTCAACTTGTGTTTTGCAGGAACACGATAGTCAATCTGAACAGGAATTGAGTTGGTACCACTAGCTGTATAGTTAAGCATACCTGTAGAAAGAGCCTGATAAGTCATGCAGTTCAACTCGGTATGGAAACCTTGGATACACGCTTCCATCTTTGTGTACCACTTCTCACGGATCTTGTCAAGCAATGCACCTTGCGGAATGTCAAGTTCATAGAACTCCTGAATATCGGTTTCCATAAACTGAATGGCATGACCCATCTTCGGAATACGGCCCGAATACCATTCAAATCCCGTAGTGTCCATGATAGGCTTTTCAGCCAAAGGAGCAAGCATCACAGGACGGGTAGCCTGTGTGTATTCGTCAACCATCACGTTCCATGATTTGCTCATCTGAGGAACATCCCAATCTCCGTAGCTTCTCCAGTTTTCGTTATCAAATTTCTGATTGGCATAATCCATAAGTTCCTGCATCTCCTCGGAAAAATGCCAATCATAGAAACTAAATGTCGATCTTTGCATAAAACGAAAAAATTTAATTAGTTATACAATGTGTAACGGAAAACGCAAGGATATGATTCATCATCCTTCATCGCCTTTTTGATTGCCGAAGCTACGGGCGGAATGCGTTTTTCCAAAATCTCACTTGTCACCATCCATGCACCGTTGAAAGGATATAGAGTGGCACCAGGAATGGTGTCAACATCATAAGGAAGGATAGCATTGGGAATAACATTGAATTTTGCGCTAGCACCAACCTGTGTAACTTCAACCAAAATATCGGTCAATTCCAATTTACCTGCATCCCCGGACAATGTAAGGATGTCATATTCGTCATGAGACGAATCAATAGCGTTAATGGTAAAGCCAGTTGTAGTATCTGCGGCAGTAGTAGGTGCTTTACCGACAACCATGCCAACCTTGGCAACTGTATTACCCATGATTTTTTCAACTTTTACCGTAGCACCAGAATTCGATTTCTCGTACATTCTGAATGAATAGTGAATGTCACCGCCATTCTGCTTTGAGGAATCACATTTAATCATAGTGCCAGCCGGAAGTTTGTTCCCAACTGTAGGCATACGTTCTACTGGAACGTTACATCCTACCAACAGTACGTGCAAAGACGTATCATTAGAAAAGATATGTCTTGCGCCACCAATCTTACTATAACTTGTTGCAAGAACTCCTGCTTTCATAATTAAAAAAACTATTTGTTAATTTTACTGTAATATCGGCTGACAATGTTGTTTTCCTTGTTAGCCTTATCTTCTTCTCTCTTTCTATCTATGAATGACTTTACATCGCTAGAACCACCCTTGTCAGAGATGAAAGGATTAATGCCATCCTTTGTGTATTTAGTACACGTTTCATTGTACTTTCCCTGTATTTTCAGAAGAATGCTTGTATCTTCCTCTTCGGGCGAAATCTGAATGTTCTCAAAAATGATGTTGCGCAACAACTCGTTAGGCATACCCGCTTCCGGGCGTTTAATCAAATCAGACAGCTTCTTGCGCTTTTCAGTTACAATCTGCTTCTGCTTTTCCTCCTGCTCTTTAGCTTCAAACTCTTTCTTGAACTTTTCAAACTCTTCAAGTTTAGCCTTGACATCATCGGGCAACTTAAACTGTTTCTGTTCGGATGATTGTTGTTGTTGTTGTTGTTGTGACGAATGTGATTTTTCCCATTCCTTTTTCAAGTTGGATATCTCCTGTTCCTTGATTGTATCCCACTCTTTGCGCTTATCAGACGCAAACGCTCTTACCTGACCTGCCACTGTGTTCTTTAAATGATTTACAACACTTTCATTCCAGAACTTTTCCGCATTTTCCTGCGGTGCGAACGCTGAGAACTCATTAATTGTCTGTTCGATTGTACGATCTGTAATAACGGAGCTACTTTCTCCCAACGCATTCTTGATATCTTCAAAAATGACTTTTACATTTCCATTCATATACTATTTATTTTTTTTATGTGATTTATGCACAAGACCTTTGCGCACAGTAAGTACCTCTTACCGATGCAAATGTAGTTAAAAAATGTGTATAAGCAAAAAAATATTTAAAAAAATATTATATTTGCGGGATACATAGAAAACGATGGAAGAAATTGACTTAAAATACCGAGGATTAAAGACTAAGGATGTTGTCAAATCGCTGAAACGATATGGCAAAAGGGGAATCATACCATATAAAAGCCTTGATTTCGTCCAAAGATATATAGAGGACAGAAGAAGCAAGGGGTACAAGGTAAATATGCTTGCTCCACAGAAAGGTTCACAGGAGGCATTTCTAAGGAACAGGGCAGGGATAAAGATACTTCACGGGAATCGTGGGGGAGGAAAATCCGTATGCCTTGGAATGGATATACTGAGTTCATGCAACCATCCGTCATTTTCCGCACTTGTTTTCCGTAAGGACAAGACATCCGCAGAAAAAGCGGACGGTATTCTTAAAGTGGTTTCAAAGATGGTTGAACCTTATGGTGAGTATATTGATTCAAAACGCCTTTCAAGACTTGACGCAGGAGGTGAAATACGGTACGATTATTTCGGTGATGCCTGCCTGTCGGGAGAAAAAGGCGTAAGCGAATTTAAGGACAGACAACAGGGTGGTAACGTTGTCAAGGTGGCGATAGATGAGTGCTCACAGGCAACAGAACCTATCATAAACTACCTTCAAACGGTATTGCGTTCATCATCAGGACTAAGAACAAGTCTTATAGGCGCGTGCAACCCAAATCCGTATAGCGATTTCTGGAGAGCAATGGTATCATGGTGGGTAGACGATGATGGAATAGCAATTCCAGAAAGATCGGGGAAAGTAAGATATTTCTTTCAATATGGAGATACTATACATGAAACAGCATGGGGTGACAGCCCACAAGAAGTATTTGCTCAGGCAAAAGATTATATCATCGCAAGATTCGGTAAAAATACCAAAATTGACGAAACAAACTGTAAAAGATACATCAAGAGCATAACCTTTATAGCTTCCGGGCTGGAAGATAACAAGATACTTATGGCTTCCAATCCAGACTATCAGAAAAACCTTGGAGGAACAGCACAGGAAGTATCCATAAACGCATTAGGTTCATGGAAGCTGATAAAAGGGGGAAACGAGTGGATAACCCGTGACGAAATGGAGGAAATGTTCTCATCTCAGCCTGTGTTTGACGATTATTTTGAATGTGCTACACTTGATATAGCATACGGTCTTGGTGACGTTTGTGTAATGGGGCACTTCATAGGACACCACTTACAAGACCTAGAATGGTCAAACACATTAAAGCCTAGGGATTTGAACCGATGGGTAAGAAACAATCTACGGAAATGGGGAATCGGTGAAAACAGACTGGCATTTGACGGTCTTGGAGCACCGACATTCCGTGACGCATTTCCCGAAAGCCTGGCAATACTTAGAGGTGTTCCGAAAAGACTAGACAAAAGCAAGGATGATCAACCTGTAAGATTCTATTTCGATCTAAGGGCACAGCTTGCAGATGAAATGGTAACACGTATAAAAGGAACAAACCTAGGATATTGCGGATTCAGTATAAACCCGGAACTTCTTGACAAACCGTATGTGAACAAAACAATACGGGAAGCACTGATGGATCAGAGAAGAGCAATAAGACGTGACGTGGAAAGGGAAAACGGGAAACTAAGACTGCTGAAAAAACAGGAGGCAAAAAAGATTGTAGGATGCTCGCCCGACTTGATAGAAGGAACATTTTTATACAGGACATATTTTGATATATGCGATGTAATGATTGACATACCTAACGATATAATGGATGAATTAAAATATTTATAATTACCTATGGAAATTTTAAAATTAGACGTTTTATTACGAAAAGAACCGTTCAAAGTGGCACTTCCGTCAAGATGTGACGATGGAAGAGGTGGAGGAACAAAGAAAAAGCCAAGACGCTCCACTTTGATATACAAATATATGTCACAAGATGATTTCCTAGCGCAATGGGATACATCAGGGCATTATATACACAACAGACCCGACTGGAAAGACAGTATCCCGTCAGACGAGGATGCCACATCATCGGATGATGAAAGCGCGAATGTAGGTGCTCAGAAAAGAAAAAAGAAATTGGCATCAACTCCCTATGTACTGCAAAGACGAGCATTTCCTCTTCAAAGGATGATACACAAGAAAAGGGTATCACACCTGTGTACCAATCCTCTTAAATTTCAGATAAAGAAAAGCGCGTCAAACCAGCAGAACAGGGATAAGCTGACAACATACAAGGAATACTGGACTGATTCTCTCATGGAAACAGCCAAGTTTGAACTTATAAGCGAAGCCGGAAAGGTAGGGGATGCTGCCATATATATATATAAGGATAAGGACGAGATAAAATACAGGTCTTTCAGCTACTCAAAAGGAGATATACTGTATGAACATAAAAACAGAAGAGGGGAAAGAATAGCTTTCGCAAGGGAATATACAACCACATACATATCGGCTGACGGAGAAGAACATACAGACACACTTGTCGATGTATGGACTAAAGATGAGTTTTACACGCTTGATTCCAACGGAGATATAGCAACGGATATTGACGAAAACGGAAATATCATACAACTGCATCAATTCCATAACCTGGGATTTATACCTGTAGTATATCTACGGCTTGAACTTCCATTTTGGGGGGCAGTACAGGACTTGATAGATGATTTCGAGTTCTTAATGTCCATGATAGGAGAATACAACACACGACAGGCATTCCAAATGCTACTTATCAAGACTAACGGAAGAATAAACATTCAAAGAAACGGATTGGGAGGAACTTCCATTTTACGTGTAGGGGCAGAAGATGATGCACAGTTCATGGGTAAAATGGATGCTTCAAACTCACTGTTCACCGAAATAGATAACATATACAACGGGATACTTGACGGAAGCGGTGTCGTTCCGCCAATGCAATCATCGTCAGGTGACAGACCTACTGGAACAACAGCAATGTATTACGAGCCGGAAATGGAATGGGCGAGAAGTGATGCACAAATGATGAATACAGCCATAAATGACATGGCCAATATATTCAAATACTATGTAGGAGTAATGGAAGGTGACGCAACAGGTTATAACGCTCTAAGAATAAACGCTACCATAGAGCCATACTCATACATAGACTTCTCTGAATGGAACAATACACTCGTTCAGCTTGTGAACTCCCGAATAATATCATTACAGACAGCAAGAGAAGAAAGTGACTTCTCTGCAAATAATGAAGATGATAGAATGGACGAACAAGACAGAAGATTAAACGATATGGAAGCTAGGGTGGCGATAGAAGAAAACAATGAAAACAACGATAACAACGATAACAGCTAAACTATGGGAAAATTTACAAATTTACTAAGAAAAATAAGAAGGGCATTAGACTATATTTGCCTTAACAATTTGAGAGTTGACGGAATGGAACATCTCATTGCAGGAATACTTGTAGTAAGCATGGCGCAATGGTTTTTCTCCGTATGGACAGCAATAGCACTAACCTTGTTTATTCTTGTGGGAAAAGAAATAATATACGATAAGTGGCTTAGACAAGGAGTGCCCGAATGGAGAGATGTATTCTGGGGAGCAGTAGGTATGGTGCTTGGATTAATTTAAAAAAAATCACACCACAAAGTTTTTATATATCAAAAATTATTATTTACTTTGTGGTGCCAAACAATAGTAAAGTATTCTTTCTCCGTAGAGCACGGTTATAGCTCACTATATTAGCTTGGCTTTTTTTTTATGCCCAATCGCTTGTATGAAAATACACGGCTGTCTTTCCTGCGTAATATTTCCTCTTCGGAGAAAATCTTACTATTGTTTGGCGACACGGGAAATGGCAGCCGTTTTTCTGTCTATAATTATAATGCCAAACAATAGTAAGTATGGAAAGTTTAATTCCAAATCAAAAAGGTATGACCTCCCTTGAAATAGCAGAGGTCACGGGTAAACAACATGCCCATGTTATGCGTGATATTCGCAATCTATTATCGCAAGGTGTAGCCGAATCCAATTTTGGATTGGGCTCATACACAGACGCTAACGGTCAAGAAAGACCTCTATTTAATCTAACTCCGAAAGGTTGTCTTATTCTCGCTTCGGGCTACGATGCAGTGCTACGTGAAAAAATCATAGACCGTCTTGAATATCTCGAAAATGAGAAAAAGGCTATCCAAACTCCGCAAACCTATCTTGAAGCCTTGGAGGCTTTGGTAGCTTCTGAAAAGGAGAAAGAACGGTTGCGCATTGAATCGGAGCAACAGAAAAAGCAAATCGAACAAAAAGATGCCAAGATTGCCAAAATTCAGCCCAAAGCGGACTTCGCCGACAAAGCCTTTGCAATGGAAGGCAAGTGCGATATAGGACAGGCTGCCAAGATACTCGGCTTACCATTCGGACGAAATACCTTGTTCAAGAAGCTTCGTGAAGCAGGAGTATTCTTTGCTAACAGGAATGAGCCAAAACAGAAATATATTGATGCTGGGTATTTCGAGATGAAAGAAAAACCTATTCCAAGAGAGAATCACCCAGGTTTTGTTGTGATGGTTGTTCTATGTACACAAAAAAGTCTTGCATATATCAACCACCTATTTGGCGGGAAACCGTCTGATGGAAAATTAGCGAGAATAGTATAGCACTATACATCTGTTATTACTAAAAAACAAGGAGCGACAAAAATATCGCTCCTATATTTCCTTTAACGTATGATTAATCACTTTATCGTAACCCAAACCTGTTCACCACGCTTTATCGCATTATCAATCAACTTGTTCAACTTGTCAGAAGTATAGCGTGATTCGGTAAGTCTGCCTTTTGATGTATTGTTGCCAACAAGGATACACCCGGCAGAATCCTTTGCTGTATTCCCAGCGTGAAAAAGAATACCATCAAAATGAGGAACATTCAACAGTCTTGGCATATTACGCCCGAATTTTGGTGACCAGTTGTATATAACCTGGTATTTTCCATAAGGAATAGCAGATTCAGCATAAACCTTCTTCTCGTTTCCATCAAACACTCCGTTCTTATTCACGTCAACAACACGATCTTCAAGCGTATTACTGAAAAACTCACCATCAATATACAAACGCCCTATAGTATAATTAGGCTTACACCATTTTCTTTCTACTAATAGTTCCATGATTTTTTTTATTTATTTATACATTGCAAATATACAAAAAAGTATTATATTTGCAATGTAATAATTAAGATAGTTGATATTTAGATGGGAATTAATGAACAAATGAACACCATTATAAAGTATTCGGTGATTCTTTCATGATAGCCGATAGCGGGCGTTGGATTAACGTTTTAAAATGTATGTAAAAATGTACATTAATACCTAAAACATTATATTTATCTTTGCCTTATCATAAAGCATCCGTTAATGGATATAGCTTAAATAGTTATTTTCATGCAAAAACTAAATTAATAAGCAAGAAATAGATTGGACCCTTTTTCTTGCTTTTTTTATGTACAAACGTGAAGTTATTGAATCAAGTCTTTCTTATAGAACAATCTAGTTGTTTCTTTTGAAATTTCCACATGACACTTATCCGCCTCTCTATAGCCAATTCTAGCTTCTTTCCAAGGCTTTTCGTTGCGAATTGACGCTCCCAATTCAAACATTGTCCAAGTAGATAGTTCCGTCAAAATACTAATAACAAAATCCTGCTGGTCTTGCGTCAACTTTTCAAACTCCTTATCTACATCTTCTTTGGTATTATTTGAATAGGTCAATTCTTCATACAGCATATATTTATCTTTAAGACTACCGTAAACCTTACGACTAATAGGGCCATGTACCCATGCCTCAAAAGAATCCTCAATTAATTCTTTATCAAAATATGCCAAATGATAAGCATCGCAGTAAAATAATAATCTCTGCAATTTCAAGTGTGACATTGGCCCATAATGTTTTAAAATATAATCTGATAAAATTATAGAATCTATGGTTTCCATATTTTTAGGTATTACAAAACAATTAACAATATTTATCTATTTTATCATTGCAAATATACCATATTTTCTGTTACTTTGCACTATCTAAATGAACCATTACGATGTTTTTAATTTGGCAGCAGGCAGATGTGAATCTTCACTGTTGCCTTTTTTTGTTACATTACATATAAACATACAATGACACCAAATGAAATAAAAGAATTCCGTAATTATATGCGTAAATGTATATCTATGAATTTTACGCTTGAAGAAAAAGAATGTATAATCAAGAAGAAAAAGGAGATAAAAGAAGCAGGAGAAGCTATAAGAAGAAACAATGGAGGGAAAAATCCAATACTAGGATTTTGATTTAAAAATAGATTAACTTGTACGGTAATTAGATAATAATACATACCTTTGCACTATGGACAACGAAAGAGAAATATTATCGAAACTTGACGCTATCATACAGAACCAAAAGGTTTTGTACGAGAATCAAATTGTCATATTTCAAACTCTAGCATCAATTGGGCAAAAGGTGTACAGTCAAAGCGATTTCAAGAGTTTGATGATAAACATGGTAGCAAACGGTATAACAGAAAGAGTAGAAGCCAATGATCAACAAAGAAGAAATATCTAAGATTGCAGACTATTACTTCCAGGTAAAAAGACTTGCGAACGGTATCAAATCGTCAACCAAAGAACGTGCGGAGAAGTTCTCTAAAGACCTTCTGTCCGTATTTCTTTTGGCAGGGGCTAAATCATTCAAGTCAATATCAAAACTCCCGGATAGCCAAAAAGAAAAAGTGCTGGAACTGACCAAAAAGTTCCGCGAGGATATATATAACGACATATACCAATATGTATTGGAAAGCAATAAACTGTCACTCGAATTAAACGATGATCTTGGATGGGAGTATATTTCAATGACGGACAACGGAATTAAGGAATATATGGAAAGGACATACGGTGGAGAAACGACAAAGCAGAGAATAAACACAAATACAAACAGATTCCGCGCTGTTGTTGAAGCATATCTTGCCAATACATTACTGTCCATAAAAACGAACAATATAGAGAAAATAACGGATGATGTTCAAAAGAAGATATGGAACAACATATCATCACCATATAATGTATCATTTATTCCGCCAAGCAAACAGAAACACTATGGGAGAGGATATGCCACAAATGGTATAAGCCAGTTGTATGTTATAGAGCAACAGATGATTTTAGGTATTTTCAATGAAGCAAATTACAACTCATGGAAAAACATTCCAAATTTCAAGGGATGGAGAACAGCAGTAACATCTAAAAACCCATGCCAGTTCTGCATTGATGAGCAATACAGAATACACACAGACAGACCTAAGCTGCCGTTCCATGCCCATTGTTTGTGTATATTATATCCGGTGTTTACTGAATAAGAAATTTGTTATAGACATATCAATATGTGTTATTGGGAAGAATCTCTATATGCTAAAGAAACTCTAAACTCATTAACTTCTTTACTAGATAAATCCCATTCCAATTCTGTGGTATGTAAACCTTGATTATATATGTATCTAGAATAATTACTTCCGCTTAAATTTGGAGTTTCCCAAATGCCTGGTTCTTCTTCATAATCAGGTATTGTCATAAAACATTTTAACCCTGTTAATCTACCACTTCCATCATCTATTGTATAATTTTCTTCGTAAATGTATTCTCTTCCAGAAACAGAAATAGAATCACGTTCTATATCACCCCATGTCTTAATACCAGGATTAAATAAAGTTTTATTATTATTATCTTGTACAACCATTTGCACACGTATGTCATAAGGTATGTATGTTCCCCTACCTGAATTATCTATAAAAATAACTTTATAGAAAAATCTCTTTTTAGGAGTAGTTATTTTCACACCTGTTATTTTTGTCTTATATCCAAAACACTCTGGAATAATAGGGAATTTATATCCTGTAGATGATGAAATCTCATGTGCTTCATTATTACTGTCAGGGTGACTTCCATGTACTGCTACAGCCATTATGGTACAAGACCAAGTGCCTATATCCATACTTTTAAAAGCAGAATAAATATTTGAATTGTTTGGAGAAAAACCTAATCTTAGACTATCAGAAGTTCCTCTTTCTCCTAAAAAAAATCTTCTATTACCATTCTTCTCTGCAATAATTAAAATAGCACATCTCCATGATTTTATTGAACTAGAAACAGTATCATTTATAAGTAGTGATAAAAGATTTCTAGAACTTCCATTTAAATCAAGTTTTACAGTTTGACTATACGTATCATAATCTAATATATTTGATGGAAGAATGTTTATATTAAGTTTTACAGGATATTCTACATGATTATACCCATCAAAATCAGTAATACGATATGCGCTTTTGGGAGATTTATACTCTGCGATAGTGCTAGATGGAACAGAATTTCCTATTGTATATATTATCATTTTTGTAAACGCAGTATATGTAGAATCGTTAAACTGCACAACGCCTAAATCAGATCTATCAATTGGTTTGATATATGAATATCTGTTTATTCTCCCATGCGTATTTGCACACGCATATCCCAAATCATAACCATCACTAGTGGGACCGATACCTAGAGTAGGATATATATCACTATCCAATCCGACAGGTGCAGTAATTTTACCGTTAGAGTGACCCATAATTACCCCCTTCCTCTATAACGGTAAAAGAACCTTTACAAACAACAATGCCATTATAACTGATACTACGACAATGAATATCGCCATCAATTATAACAGCATCAGAAATGTCATAATCACTAGGAAGTTCCTCACCACATAGTGTTATAACTTCGACTGCCCCTGTGCAGCTAGACTGCCCCTGTGCAGCTAGACTGCCCCTGTGC
>ERZ791842.166-NODE-166-length-75390-cov-32.4205_pt1 | contig 75390 bp, 62 predicted proteins | sample MGYA00509944_ERZ791842 | MGnify/ENA primary metagenome ERZ791842 (study PRJEB30046, sample SAMN00715263) | human gut metagenome | study: EMG produced TPA metagenomics assembly of the A metagenome-wide association study of gut microbiota in type 2...
GGGGCATCAACCTTCTTTGGAGAGATATAGTAAGACCTGCTATTTTAGTAGGCAAATATCGTTTGTATCCAAGAATCCCCTGCCTTTAGGCATGGGGAGTATGTCAAATCCAAATGACCATGTAAATCTCAGCCAGTCCACAAATGATAGCTATCCTAGTTCTATAAAAGTAGCAGCATATACAAAATTAACAGATTTGCTCACTGCTATGGAAGATTTAAAAGCTAATTTATTAAAAAAATCTGTAGAATTTAAAGATATCTTAAAAATGGGTCGTACTGAACTTGAAGATGCCGTTCCTACTACTTTAGGCAATACGTTTGAAGCTTTTGCCACTTATATTGATACTTCTATACATCAAATTTCTCATGCTCGTGAAACTATGAAATTCTTAAATATGGGAGCAACTGCTATTGGCACTGGTATAAATTGCCACCCTGACTACAAACATGTTATTGAAAAAGAACTACACAATATCACTGGTATAAACTATCAAATTGCTGATAATCTCATTGCTGCTACACAAGATACTGCTGATTTTGTTTATGTAAGTGGTGCTTTAAAAACACTTGCTGTACGTTTAAGCAAAATTGCTAATGACCTTCGCTTGATGAATTCTGGCCCTCGCTGTGGTTTGGGTGAAATTAATTTACCAAAAATGCAACCAGGCTCTTCCATAATGCCAGGAAAAGTAAATCCTGTCATTGCTGAAGTAGTTGCTGAAGCTTGTTATGAAGTTATGGGCAATGATGTAAGCATCACACTTTGTGCTGAACGTGGTGAATTAGAACTCAATGCATTTGAACCTGGTATTGCTTATGCTTTATTTAATTCTATCTGCCTACTTGAAAATGCTATAAATACTTTATCTACAAAAGCTATTAAAGATTTAACAGCTAATACAGATATTTGCTATAACTCTATCATGAATTCAATCAGTATTGTTACTGCATTAAATCCTTATATCGGCTATGAAAAATCTTCTAGCATTGCTAAAGAAGCATTGCAAACTGGTAAAGCTGTAAGTGAGATTTGTTTAGAACGCGGATATTTAACTGAAAAACAACTCACTGATATTTTAAATCCTAAAACAATGTTAACACCACATATGGGAACAAAATAATTTCTATTAACTATAAAAGAGGTTTTTTCTATGGATATATTTTTATTATTACAAGTAATTGTATTATTCGCTGCTATCTTCTTAGGCGTAAAATTAGGAGGTATGGGCATTGGCTACGCTGGTGGTCTTGGTGTAGTTGCTCTAACATTAGGACTCGGTCTTAATCCTGGTCAAATTCCATGGGATGTTATTCTCATCATCATGTCTGTTATCGGTGCTATCTCTGCTATGCAATTAGCAGGAGGCTTAGATTATTTAGTAAAAATAGCTGAAAAAATTCTTCGTCGCAATCCAAAACACATCAATTATTTAGCTCCTGCTGTTACTTATTTTTTAACTATTTTTGCTGGTACAGGTCATACTGCTTTTTCTATGATTCCTGTAATCGTTGAAGTTGCTAAAGGTGAAAATATTAAACCTTCTGTACCTCTTTCCATCTCCGTTGTCGCTAGTCAAATAGCAATCACTGCTAGCCCTGTATCTGCCGCTGTTATTGCTATGAGTGGATTTTTAGAACCATTTGGCTGTTCTTATCCAATGTTACTTGCTATCTGTATTCCAACTACCTTTTTAGGTTGCATGATCACTGCCTTTATCATGACAAAATTCATCAACACAGATTTATCTTCCGACCTTGTTTATCAAGAAAGATTACAACTTGGTCAAGTTACACCTGTAGTCAAAAAAGGCGATGACCACCCTCTCAAAAAAGGTGCCAAATTATCTGTATGGATTTTCTTTGTTGGCGTAATTGCTATCGTATTATATGCAACTGCTATTTCTAATAATGTTGGTTGGATTAAACCTGTTATTTTACCTAGAAATGATGCTATTATCAGCTTTATGTTATGTATTGCTACACTTATTACTTTCATTTGCAAAATCAAAACAGGCGATTTAGTAAATACTAGTACCTTCAAATCTGGTCTTTCTGCTTGTATCTGTGTACTCGGTGTAGCATGGCTAGGCGATACTTTCGTTAAAGGTCATATTCCTGAAATTAAATTATTAGCTTCCAATCTCGTTGTAGCTTATCCATTTTTATTAGCTGTAGCTTTATTCTTCGCTAGTATGCTTTTATATTCACAAGCAGCTACAACTCAAGCTTTAATCCCAACTGTTATCGTCGCTTTAGGTATTACTCCAGAAAATACTGCTTCTGTACCAATTATCGTAGCTTCATTTGCTGCTGTTTCCGCTTTATTTGTATTGCCAACATATCCTACATTATTAGGTGCTGTACAAATGGACGATACTGGTACCAGTCGCATAGGAAAATATGTATTTAATCATCCGTTTTTCTTCCCTGGTGTATTAACAATCGTTGTTTCTGTAGCTTTAGGTTTCGTTTTTGCACCAATCATGTTATAAAAAACTCCATCTTAATATCAAAATCATATATTTAAACCCCCAGAAAAGACTTAGTTCATTATATAATGAGCTAAGTCTTTTTATTTAAGCTAAAATCTGCTTTCTTGCCTAAATAAAAATTCTAATTTAATATATAATTAAATTTACAACAAATAACAGGTGAAAAAATGAACGATTATATTATAGAAAAATTACTTATACTATCTTGTAATATAGATGATTTCAATCCTCAAAATTATGAATATATCTCGCAAAAACTCTTTGAGCATAATGCTTTAGATGTTTGGCTGACTCCTATTTATATGAAAAAATCCCGCTCAGCTAATACTTTATCTGTTCTAATCCGTCCTGAAGATAAAGAAAATTGCCTTGATATTATATTCAGTGAAACGACAACGCTTGGCATACGTGAAGAAATAATCACTCGCTATAGTCTAAATAGAGAATTTAAATTCATCACCACGCCATATGGTCAAGTAAAATGTAAAATAGCTAAAAAAAGCGATAAAATCCTAAATATATCCGCTGAATATGAAGATTGTAAACAATTAGCCCAAAAACACAATGTACCGTTAAAAACAATTCAACAAACAGCATTATTTCTAGCAAACGAGGAACTAAAACATGAATAAACAACAACAATTAATCGAATTACTAAAATCTTACCAATCTGTAGCTGTAGCTTTTTCTGGAGGTGTAGATAGCTCTGTACTTGCTAAAGCAACACAAATTGCTTTAGGCGATAAAGCTATCGCCATCACTGCTGTATCTGAATTAATAACTACTAATGAAATATCTGATGCTAAAAAAGTTGCTAAACTCATTGGCATAAAGCATAAATTATTCACTGTAGATGATTTAGCTGATAAAAAATTCACCTGCAATGATAAAATGCGTTGCTACCATTGTCATATTAATCGCTTTAAACTTTTAGAAGATTTTTGTCAAAAAAATAATTATAACTATCTCTTAGAAGGCTCTAATGAAGATGACAAAGGTGATTATCGCCCAGGTATGCTCGCTTTAAAAGAATTTAAATTAACAAAATCACCTTTTTTAGAATTGCACATTACTAAAGACGAAATCCGCCAAATGGCAAAAGACTGGAATTTACCTGTTTGGAATAAACCTAGCTCTGCTTGTCTTGCCTCTCGTTTAATTTACGGTCTTGAAGTTACTCCTGAAAGATTAAATCAAGTTGCTAAAGCAGAAGATATACTTCATAAATTTTTACAAGGTCAAATTCGCGTACGCCATCACGGTGATTTAGCCCGTATAGAAGTAGAAACAAATGAAGTCCCTAAATTATTTACCAAACCTCTTAGAGATTTAATTCATAAAGAATTTCAAAAACTAGGTTTTAAATTTATTACTGTGGATTTAATAGGTTATCAAAAAGGTAGTAATAACGTGATATTAGACAATAATCCATTTTGATTAAACTTTTTATTTCAACTAAAATATTTATAAATACTATAAAATAATCTATTTTTTCTAAACTAGATGACAAAATGAATTACTTTTTATGTTGACAAGTCCTTATTTATTTTTGATAATGTAAATAGTAAAAAATAAAATCACATTACTTTTTTATTTTTTATGCACTTTAAAAATAATTGACATGTTTACATCAAAATCGTATAATCTTTTTCATACATATATTGTATGAATTAATTATATATGTATATACAATATTAAAGAGAGAAGAGGGATTACATATGGCTGATAATAAAAAACAAGTCGATGTTAAAGAAACCGCTCAAAGTGCTATCCGCGAAAGCAAAGCTAAATCTTCTCAAGGACGTCAGTTCTTATTATGGTTTGGTGCACTCATTCTAGGTGGCATTTTAGGCTGGCTCGGTATCCAACCTTTAAATGAATTTTTCAATTTTGTAGCTACTGTATTTACACGTTTATTCCAATTCATTGCAGTTCCTACAATCGCTCTAGCAGTTATCACTACTTTAGCTGCACTCAGTAATAATAAAGATACAAGTCGTATCTTTTCTCATGCACTATTTTATACTTTATTCACCACAATCTGTGCAGCAGCTACGAGTCTTTGTCTTTATTTATGGATTTCTCCAGGAAATCTTCCTATGGATATTATCAATGCCGGTCAAGAAGCTGTACCTATGCAAAAATTAGGCGCACTTTCTTATTATGACCACTTCTTATCTGTAATTCCAAATAATGTTCTACAGCCATTTTTAACTGGTAATGTTTTATCTGTTATGTTGATATCTGCGGCTGTTGGTCTAGCTTTAGCCTTCATGCCAAAAACAGATAATCGTGAACAATTATTAAAAGTAATCAACGGTTTACAAGAATTATCTTTCACACTTATTCGTGCATTACTTTATGTTTTACCACTTGGTATCATCGCTTTTGCAGGTCAATTATCAGCTCAAATTGAAGCTGGTGTTATCGTTGGCGCTTTAGGAAAATATACTGCTGTAGTAATCGGTGGTAATGCTATTCAATTCTTTATCATTTTACCTTTAATCATGCTTCTTCGTGGTTTAAACCCAGTTAAAGTTTTCCGCAAAATGGCTCCTGCTCTTGCTGTAGCTTTATTTACAAAAAGCTCTGCCGGAACTTTGCCTGTAACACTTGCTTGTGCAGAACAAAATTTAAAAGCCAATCCAAAAGTTTCTCGTTTCGTCTTACCAATTTGTACAACTATCAATATGAATGGTTGTGCTGCATTTATCTTAGTAACCTCTTTATTCGTAATGCAAAATGCTGGTTTTGAATTATCCATGACTACTATGATTACATGGTTATTTATATCCGTTATTGCCGCTATTGGTAATGCAGGCGTTCCTATGGGTTGCTATTTCTTGACTTTATCTCTTATGTCCTCTATCGGTGCTCCAATCGGTTTACTTGGTATCATCTTACCAATTTATACCATCATCGATATGATTGAAACAGCTGAAAATGTTTGGTCAGACTCTGCTGTTTGTGCTATGACAGATAATGATTTAAAAGGAAAATTAGACGATAGCGAAATTCCAAATACTAGTATTCTCTAAAATTTAAAATAAAAATATAAAAACTATCATAATAAATAATAAAAACCACTAGTTAAACTAGTGGTTTTTATCATTTATTTATAACACTATAGAAACTTTAGCTTAATTAAATTAATTTACTTTATATATCTAAATATACTATTTCTATTATATTTAATGTATAACACTTTCTAGTTTCAATTTTTCCTTATTAGAATTAGATAAAATTTTATTTGCTTGTTCTATATTTAAATCACCTTCCCATTTTGCAATAACAATTGTTGCCACACAATTACCTATAATATTAGTTACTGCTCGAGCAATTCCTATAAACCAATCAATTGATAATATTAACACTAATCCAATCATAGGAATTGCCGGTATAGCTGATAAAGTTGCCGCTAATATTACAATTGCTGACCCTGGAACACCATGTGCACCTTTTGAAGCAATCATTGATACTATGATAATCATAAATAAATCAGAAAAAGCTAAATTTACATTTGTCGCATGAGCTATGAAAATCGTAGCTAATGTCAAATAAATTGAAAAACCGTCTAAGTTAAATGAATATCCTGTTGGAATAACTAAACCTACTGTTGAGGATTTTATTCCCATATTTTCTAATTTTTTCATGATCTGTGGTAATACACTATCTGATGCAGTAGTAGCAAATACTATCATTAATTCCTCTCGCATATATCTTAAAAATTGAAATAAATTTATACCACACAATCTTAAAATTCCACCTAAGACAACAATTACAAATAATATACAAGTTACAAAATATAAACCAACTAATGCTCCTAAATGGCCCAAAGAGTCTAAGCCATATTTACCAACTGTAAAAGCAACCGCTCCAAATACACCAACTGGTGCAAAACGAACGATAATTCCCATAGCTTTAAAAAATACAGTGCTCAATTCAGATACAGCTCTAACTACAATAGAAGCTTTATCTTTTACTAAATTTAAAGAACAAGCAAATATAATTGAAAATACTAATACCTGTAAAATATCACCTTTAGCAAAAGCTCCTATAACAGTTGTCGGTACTAAATTCATTAAAAATGATACACCGCCAGCTTGGCTTATCGTTTGGGCTCTTTCTGTATATACACTAATTGCTGAAGCATCTAAACTAGATGGATCGATATTCATGCCCATTCCAATATTACTATTTAAACCTAACAATAATCCTAAAGCTAAAGCAATTGTTGTTACACATTCAAAATAAAATATTGTTTTGATTCCTACAGTTCCAACCTTTTTTATATTTCCTACACCAGAAATTCCGTTTACAACTACACAAAAAACAATTGGAGCAATTAGTAATTGTATAAATCGTATAAATAAATCTCCAAGTGGTTTTAAATTTTGTGCTTGATTTGGAAAAATTACACCTACTATTAAGCCTAGTATTAAAGCTAATATAACTTGTAAAAATAATGAATTTTTTATTCTCATCATCATTATTTATCACCTCTAATATAAGTCAGTACCACACGTAAAACGTGTGGCTTACACAAGCCATTGTGCACTGATTACTTAACAATCCCTAAAGGGATCATTTAATTCTTTTGTGCTTATTTTATCCATCATCTTATCATACGTATCTTGTTCTCTTATATATTTCGCTATTGTTGCTTCATTTAGTCCTACTGTTGATACATAATATCCTGTTGACCCAAAATTATTGTTTCCAAATTTATATTTTAAATTTCCATGTCTTGCAAATATCATCATTGCGCTTTTCCCTTTTAAATACCCCATAAAATTTGATATACTCATTTTTGGTGTTATCTTAACCAAAATATGAATATGATCCGGCATAGCTTTACCCTCTATTATCTCTATGCCTTTCCACTTACATAAATCTTTTATTATTTGTACAATATCTCTACGCAATTTATTATATATAATTTTTCTTCTATATTTTGGAGTAAATACTATATGATACTTGCACATCCATCTTGTATGTGCTAAACTTCTTTCCATAGAAATTCTCCTCTCTTTAATAATGACTTGAACACTTATTATTTTAGTAGAGTAGAATTTCTATTTCTATAAGAAACTTATTAACCACTCGTAAAACGAGTGGTTAATAAGTTTCGCACGCTCTGCGTACTCAACCAACTAAAGTACATAATAAAAAAGCAACTGACAAAATGTCAGTTGCTTTTTACAATACACAAATTATCACTAGACAACACTGTCTAAAACTATATTTTTATATTTCCACATCGCGATTACAATCTTTAGAATAAATATATGCAAACGGTTCTTTACCTACACCATAACAACCCTGTGCTACATATGGACCAAACCACATAAAATCATTCTTTTTTATTGGCATCCAAGAATTTTCCATGAAATACATACCTTCACCAGATAAAATATATGCACCATGTTCTTGTACATGTGTTTCAATGAATGAATGACATCCACCAGGATTAAAAGATAAGATATGCATATTCATATCAAAAGCCAAATCTTTTGGCAATAAATCCTTTATGAAAACATTTTCCATGCCTTCGTATTCTTGATATTCCATATCATTGACATTGCCAACACATACATATGGTTTTTCTCCACCTGCAAGCGGAATATATCTTTGTTTATAAAAAAGAAATTTTGCTTTTTCTTCACATTTAAATTTTACACCAGTATCAGATGGAGCAAAAATATAACCACCCGTTGTTAAATTATAAACATCTAATCCTACCAAACATTCTACACTGCCTTCAATACAATATAAGAAACTTTCTACACCTTCTTCAGAAGCTAAATGTTTAGTAGAATATCCTCCAGGCTGTGCTGTTATAATATATTCTACAAAACTTGCCCCCATTTTAGGAGAAGCCACTATACTTACTCGACAATTTTTTATGGATGGAATTACATTATTTACTAATCCATCTTCTGGTAGAACAGCAAAAATTCCTGGTTTTACAACAACTCTTGTACTTAAAATATCTTTAGGATAACTCATTTATATTCTCCTCATTATTTATTTTTTTTATTGTATCTAACATAACATGAACAGTTTTTGCTAGGCTTTCTGGTTTACTATATTCTTCTGGGCAATGACTTCTACCACCCTTACTAGGCACAAATAACATTGCTGTAGATAATTTACGTGAAATTGGTAAAGCATCATGACCTGCACCACTGTTTATATTTATGGAAGAATACCCTAATTTTAAAACACTTTGTCTTAAATAAGATTTTAATTTATCATCCATATCAGATGGTTCAACCTCTAGTTTAGTCTGCATCTCATATGTTAAATTACGTTCTTGTACTGTCTTTTCTAAATGCTTTAAAATATCTTTCTCCAATGAATGTAATTCATTACTATTCATACTACGTATATCCAAAGAAAATTCTACTTTCTCTGGTACTGTATTCACAGCATTTGGAGAAATTGTACATACTCCTACAGTCGCAACAGCCCCAGCATATTTTTTTGCCGCTTTTTCTATATATTCAATTATATTAGCTGTCCCTGCAAGTGCATCATATCGCATATTCATAGGTGTTGTTCCAGCATGATCAGCTCTACCCAAAATTTGAATATTATATCGCTTCATTCCTACAATACCATTTACAATACCAAGTTCTACATTTTCTTTTTCTAAAACTGGTCCTTGTTCAATATGAATTTCCATAAAGCAACGAATTTGTGATAAATCCCAAACACTGTTTGTCAATTGTTCTGGTATCAAATTCCATGATTTCATAGCATCATAAACACTAACACCATGCTCATCATATTGATGTTTTAAATTTTCAATATTCCACTCTCCTAAAAAAGCTTTACTAGAAAAAAAACCTGTACCAAAACGAACGCCTTCTTCATCATTAAATCCAATAATCTCTAGCGTATAAAATAATGTCTCATATTTTAAAAGACGTGCTATTTCTATACCACATACGACTCCTGCAATTCCATCATAAGCGCCACCAGATTTTACTGAATCATAATGTGAACCAATTATTATTTTCCTCGAAGAAATCCCTGGCCTAATACCATGTATAGCTCCTGAAGCATCAATAAATACTTTAAGTCCAGCTTCTTCCATTTTCTGTTTTAAAAAATTTACTGCTAATTTAGCTTCTTTTGTAAAAGGTAATCTTGTTACACCATTTGTTGTCGCTGAAAATATTTTTAACGTCTCTAATGTTTCTTTTATTCTATCAGTAGTATTCATATTGACACTCCTTTCAACAATAATATATATTTTTACTAACACAACACATGATATAATTTTATTAATTTATATTTTAAGGAGACTTTTTTATGCCTACTCTTAACTGGTTAATTCAAGAAAGTAATCTAAATAATATCCGTCTTATAACTGGAGAAAACCATATTTTACAAGAAATTAAAAGTGTAAATGTTTTAGATAATCCCGATGTTTTAAAATGGTTTAAACAAAATGAATTAGTTTTAACCACTGGTTATTGTTTTAAAGATAATCCTACACTTCAACGTCAAATGATAAAAGATATGTGCGAAATTGGTTGTGCCGCCTTAGCTATAAAAACTAAACGTTTTTTCCGACAAATTCCTGATGTTATCATTGATGAAGCTAAGAATCTTGATTTTCCTATTATTGAACTACCTTATTTTTATTCTTTCTCTGAAATATCCCAAATGATTTTTCAACAAATTTATAAAGAACAAAACCTTCAAGTAGAACGAGAACAACATTTTTTATCTAATTTTATGCAACAAATACTAAATCATGAACCAATATCTACTTCTTTACAACAAATTGCCCATTTTTTTGCTACACCTGTTTTATTAATAGATATAAATTGTTCTTTAATAGCAAGTGCATTTCCTTATAAATATAAAGATATAAATGAAGACAATTTACATTCCCTAACAGATTTTTTATCTTTACAAATATCTAAAAATATTATTGATAATTTTTGTAAAATAAATGAACAAAATTATTCACTACAAACTTTTTCACTTTATAATCAAGCAGGTTATTTATGTTTTTTATATAAAAAAACATCATTTTCACCTATACCTACATCAAAATTCCTTCAAAACATTATTCAACTTTTAACATTTGCCTGCGTCCAAAATAAAACATTAAACACTAATTACAATAGCAATTCAACTTTCTTTTTACATTTTCTCGTCCATCATAAACAAAATAATATAGAAGAAATAAAAAAACTATGTTCCTTTTACGGTTTTGATTATCAAAAAGAATGGATTTGTCTTACTATATCATTGCAAAATATACTTGAAAAAAATAAATCATTATTCTTATTAAATTTAGATAAATGTCTAAAAGATTTATCATTAGAACATTGCACTATTTTTACTTGTTTCAATAATAATTTATTTTGTATATATTTTTTATTTCCACCAACTTATCATCGTTTACAAGCTTTACATCAAGTACAAAATTACTCTTTAAAATTAAAAAATAAATTTAATGAACAATCTATTTTTATCGGTATCAGTGCCTGCCATAAAAAAATCACAAATATTAGTCGTGCCTTCGAAGAAAGTTTAAAAGCACTTCAATATCAACAACAGATAAATGATTTTCAACCAGGTTCATATTTACATCAAATTCCCTTACATTTATTAAATCAATTTTCTTCCAATTTATTAATTCATAATATATTGCAACCACTTTTAGATTTTGATCAACAAAATAATACAGAACTTATTCATACTTTGAAAATTTATTTTTCTTGTAATTATAATGCTAGTCAAGCAGCTAAAATTCTTTATTTACATCGTAATACTATGTTAAATAGATTAGAAAAAATAAAAGAAATACTTCAGACTGATTTTAATAATTCTGATGAAAATATTCTTATTTATTTAAGCTTATCTGCACTCAATTTATAAAACTAAATTTCATTAGCCAATTCAACTAATGTATCTGTTAATATATTTGTTCCTGCTGCAATATCTTCAAAATTTGTCCATTCATTTGGACTATGGCTTATACCATCTTTACTTGGTACAAAAACCATCGCTACAGGAGCAAATTCTCCTACTAACATAGAATCATGAAATGCTCCACTTATTGTTTTAATATATGATGTATTTTCTTTTTTACATGCAGCTTCCAATTTTTTTATGATATTTTCATCACATTTCATTGGATAATCATTATTATATTGTGTTATATTTACTACTACATTTCTTTTTTTTGCAATAGCTTTTATTTCTTCTTTTAATTTTGCAATTAAATCATTTTTATAATCATAATCGCAATCTCTAATATCAATAGAAAATATAACTTTTCCAGGTATTACATTTACTGCATTTGGAATTACCTGCACTCTACCAATTGTCGTTGTAGTATATTCACTTGGTGAAGTCTTTCCTAATTTTTCTAATGCTAAAGCAATTTCCGCCGTTGCCATGAATGCATCTTGTCTATCTTCCATTGTTGTTCCACCTGCATGTGATTGCTTGCCAACAACTTCTACATCAAAAACGCTCGGTGCACAAATCGTTTTTACTATGCCAATTGGTTTTCCAGCTTTTTCCAAAACACCATTTTGATCAATATGCAATTCTACAGCTCCATAAACGGAGCCTTTTTTTATTGCTACTTTATCAAAATTCTGTACAGGAAAACCTGATTTTTTTAGTACTTCATATAAAGTATTACCATCATTATCAACTAATTCTTTAGCTTGCTTTTCATCAAGTTTACCTGCCATAGCACGACTGCCTAAACAACCAAGTTTAAAACGAGTCGGTTCTTCTGATGTATATACAACAACAATGATATTTCTTTCATGTTTTAAATTATTTGCCTGAATAAGTCTTACAGCTTCAAGACCTGCAACAACTCCGCTCATTCCATCAAACATGCCCGCATTTAATACTGTATCAATATGTGAACCAGTCCAAATAGGTGGCAATTCTGGTCGTGTTCCTTCAAGTACACCAAAAATATTACCTATAGCATCTTCATGTACTTTCAGATTTAATTCCCTCATTTCAGATTTGACATATTCTCTTGCTTTTACTTCTACATCAGTAAATAAAACTCGTGTTGTACCAAATTCTGGTGTGGAGTTAAATGTATTAATTGTTTCCAACCATGTTTTTATATTTTCTGCATTTGCTTTAATTTCCATCTTCCATCACCTATTACATAACATTTTGTGGTTTTCCCATCAAATATTTATTGATATTCGTAAAAGCGATAACAGCTCTCTTTTCCATAGCTTCTTTTGTTGCAAAACCAATATGTGGTGTCAAAACAACATTTGGTGCATTAAGAAGTGGATTATCCATTGCAATTGGTGGTTCATTATCAAAAACATCAACGCCAGCACCAGCAATAATATTATTTTTAAGTGCATCGGCTAATGCTTTAGCATTAACTACAGGGCCACGTGCTGTATTTATAAGTAATGATGTTGGTTTCATTTTTGTAATATTTTCTGCATTAATCAAGTCTTTTGTCTGCTTAGTAAGCGGTACATGTACTGATATCACATCACAAATAGATAACAAATCATCTAAGCTTACAAATTTTATGCCATCAATATCTTTAGATGTACGACTATAAACATATACATCACAACCAAATGCTTTTGCTACATTTGCTACTTTTAAACCAATAGCACCAGCTCCGATGATGCCAAATTTTTTGCCACAAAGTTCAAATTGGCTGAGTCCTACTTTTGTTTTACCTGTGCGCACAGCTTCATCTGCTGCAAAAATATTGCGATATAAATCAACAATCATACCAAAAACTAATTCACAAACAGCTTCATTAGCATAACCAGAGCAATTGCAAACCATGATATCATTTGCTTTGCAATAATCCATATCTATATGGTCTACACCAGTGAATGCAACAGAGATCATTTTTAATTTACTACATTTTTCTAATACATTTTTACGCAAAGGCATATTAGCTAACATTACAATATCTGCATCTTTAGAACGTTTTATTTTTTCCTCATCATCTTGTGGTGCACTATTGTAATATACAAGTTCAATATTTTCTGGTAAAAAATCTTGTTTTAATTTTTCTACAGCTTTTTCATCAATTCCCAATGGTTCAATAATTGCTATCTTCACAAATATCCACTCCAATTACTTTAACTTTTTTATAAATTGTCCCAAACATTTATCACTAAAAGATTTTTCATCATAAACTACATTACCACGAACAATAGTCATCACAGGTAAACCCATTCCTGTTAAGCCACAAAAAGCAGAAAATTTATTTTTATATTCTAGTTCATCGGCAACAATCTTCCATGATTTTTTATCATCAACTACTGCAAAATCTGCATCAAAACCTTCTTTTACAGCTCCTTTTTTACCATAAATACCAAATATCTTAGCAGGATTTTGTGCCATTACTTTTGCAATAAGTACGGGAGAATATCTTTTTTTATTTACTGTATAATCCCAGAAAGTCTGCAAACTAGTCTGTACACCACTTAAACCGCCCCATGCTCCAAAAAAGCCTTTAACATTTGCCACATCTTTTTCTGAAATTTGACAAGGTGAGTGATCAGAACAAATACAATCTAGTGTTCCATCCACAATATAATCCCATAAATCATCAGCATCTTTCCTAAAACGCAGTGGCGGAGAACATTTAAATATAGCCCCTCTATTTATCAAATCATCGCCTGTAAATAATAAATAATGCACACAGGTTTCCGCTGTTATATTAATACCCTTTTTCTTTGCTTCCTTTATACACTGAGCAACTTTAGGATGAGATACATGACAAATATGTGCTTTTCCTTTAGTTTTCTGTAAAATTTTAATAATATCTTTTACAGCTTTCAATTCAGCTTCAACTGGACGAGCATTTAAATAATCCTCACCAGATACTGTACCTTTTTCAATAGCATTTATTTCATTTTCTTTTATGATTTTATAATCCTCACAATGAAAACCTGCCAATCCATCAAATTCTTTTAGAAGTTCTATTCTTTGACTAATCTCTTCTAAGGATAATTCTGTATAATCTTTGCCAGGATCACACATAAAACATTTAAAAGCTAAACTTCCAGCTTCATTCATTTTTTTTAATTCGGTTTCATTACCATGTACTAATCCTCCCCAGAATCCATAATCTACGAAAGATTTATCTTTTAATAATTTTTCTTTTTCTAAAAATATATCAGCTGTTATAACTGCTGGTTTATTTTGCATTGGCATATCTATAACGGTTGTAACACCGCCTTTAGCAGCCGCTTTACTTCCATGATAAAAATCTTCTCTCCATGTATATCCAGGGTCATTAAAATGTACATGTTCATCAATCACACCTGGAAGTAAATACTTATTATTAATGTCTATTACATCTTTAGCTAATATATTTTTAGGAGTAATAATCTCTATCTTTCCATTTTTAATGCCTACATTTCCTGTTAATATTTCTTTTTCCGTAACAATTTGAGCATTTTTTATCAATAAATCCAGCATAATACTACCCCTTATTTAGCAGTAACAAGTGTTTCATCTACAGATTTTAAAATACTTGAATCTGCATATTTTTCAAAATCTGGTTTAGTTGAAATATTATTTGTTTCTTGCATAAAATCTGCAATTTCCCCACAAGAATTTACAAAATTATCATCATATGTCATTTTATACTGATTTTGACTCATAATTCTTTTTACTTGTGCTGCATCAAGATTTATTTCTTTTGCTATAATTTCTGCAGCTTCATCTGGATTTTCATTTATGAAGTCTGTAGCTTTTTTCAAAGCTCTAAGCATTGCTTTTACTTCTTCTGGATGTTCCTTCAAGAATGTGTCTGATACTTGCATAGTAGTATAAAAATTCATCCAATTTACATCACCTTGTTTGTCACCCAAATAAGATTTTAAACCACTGAATAATAATTTTCCGCCATTATTCTGTGCATTACTTATCCATGGTTCCCAACAAGCCATTGCATCAATATCACCTTTTTCCAAAGCTGCAATTGCATCACTTGGACTTAAAGTAACAAATTGAATTTTATTTATATCTACATTTAATTCATTACACATATTGCGAATAGCAATCATAACTCCAGCACCTGCTGGTATACCTACTTTTTTGCCTTCTAAATCTTTGCCATTTACAATATTGGCATTTTTTCCAGCAACTACAGCTTGTGTATTACCAATATTAGCCATTGGTGCTACAATTTTTATACCTACACCATTAGCTGCTAAAGCAATATCTGTATATGGTGATTCAAATGAAACTTGTGCTGAACCACCAGAAATCAATGAAGACATATCTCCTCCTGATTGTATAAATTTATTGCTAATATTTAATCCTTCTTCTTTAAAATAACCTTTTTTATCTGCAATAATCTGTTGTGCTGAAATCTGTGGATCAATTACACCATAAGCTACAATTTCTGTAGAAGAAGTATCTTTTGATGCTTCTTTACTTGTATCTTGTCCGCAACCAGCTATTACACTTGTCAAAGTCATTGCACAAGCAACAACCGCTATCATTTTTTTCCAATTCATTACAATTCATCTCTTTTCTTATAAATTTAATTACAATTTCACTTCATCTGGAACGACTTTTTTCAATAATGTTGAATCTAAATATTCATCAGTCTTTGGTACTGATTTGATATTACCCATTTCCAACATGAAATTTGCCATACTATTAGCACCATCAACAAATTGTTGGTCATATTGCATAGTATATTCATTTTCTTGCATAATACGTAAACATTCTTTTTCATCTATATTAATACGTTTGGCTATAATCTTAGCTGCGTCTTCTGGATGTTCATTTATATAATTTGTTGCTTTATTTAAAGCACGCAATAATTTTTCTACTATTTCAGGGTTCTTGTCATAAAAATCTTGAGTTACTTGTAATGTCATATAAAAGTCAATCCAGTGAACATCACCTTGTGCTCCTGGTAAATTGGATTTAGTACCACTAAAAAGTAATGTTCCACCATGATCAATAGCTTTACCTACCCAAGGTTCCCAAGCTGCCATAGCATCAATATCACCTCTATCTAAAGCAGCTAATTGATCAGAAACTCCTAAATTTACAAATTGAATTTTATTTATATCTACACCTGTAGCTTCGCACATATTTCTAATAGCAATGAGTACACCCGCACCATTAGTCATACCAATTTTTTTCCCTTCTAAATCTTTCGGGCTATTTATTTCAAGACCTTTACGTGCTACTACACTCTGTGTTCCAGCTGCATTAACAAGTGGAGATACTACTTTTACTTTTACACCATTTGCTGCAACAGAAATATTATTATACATAGAACCAAAACAAATCTTTGCATCACCACTGGCAACTAATGAAGCATTTTCATCTGGTCCAGTCATCAATTTATTTTCAATATTCAATCCTTCTTCTTTGAAAAAACCTTTTTCTTCTGCAATGATTTGTTGACCTGATACTTGTGGATCTAATTCTCCATACGCAATTAATTTACCACTAGTAGCCTCATTTTGTGCTTCTTCCTGTATTTTTTCACTACCACATCCAGTTAGCATACCTAAACAACATACAGCACATGTAGCTACCATTAAAAATTTCTTCCAAAAATTTTTCTTATTCATATACCGTCCCCTCTTTCTCGTTAATTTTCTACAGCTTTACTCATACCAACTTTTTTCCAACGGAATAATCTCTTTTCTATCAAAGTTAGAATTCCATAAAAAATTGTATATTCCAAACCAATTAAGGTTGCTGCTAAGAACATATCCGCCATTTTAAACCAGTTTTTAGCATTTACAATAATATAGCCTAAACCTTCAGATGCCCCCATCATTTCTGCTACAACTAAAGCAGAAAAAGTAAGTGCTAAACTAATTTTCATACCAGCAAAAATATGTGGCATAGCTGATTTAAAAATAACTTTTGTAAATACTTGAAATGGTGTTGCTCCTAAGCTACGTGCTGAACGAATTAATACTGGATCAGTATTTTTTATACCGTCAATAACGTAAGTAATAAGCGGAACAAATGTTGCATAAGCAATTAAAGCAATTTTTGAAGATTCACCTATACCAAACCAAATTAAAAACATTGGTAAAAAAGCAAAAACTGGAATAGGTCCTACAAGATTTAAAATCGGCGAAACTATATTATCAATATCTCTTTTAGTAGCAATTAATATTCCTAATACTACTGCAATTATTACACCTATGACAAAACCAACTATCATTCGATAAAAACTCATTCCTATATGTCCAATTAATGTTCCATCAAGAATATAATTATATGCTGTTTCTATTACCATTACAGGTGACGGTAAAAATACTGGATTAAACCATTCATTTAAACTATTTAAATAACTAATTAATTGCCATAAGGCAAAGAAAAAAAACAAAGAAAACATTTTATAATATGTATTCAATCTGGCTTGACGTTTTTCGATTACCTTTCTTGGAATAATCTCTTCTTCAAAATCTGGTTCTATAACATATTGTGATTGTACTAAAATATCATGTACAGATACTTCTTTTTTATCTTCTAATAAATGAGTATTCATCTTAATCCCTCTTTTACTCAACAATTACATCTGTTTTTTGATTATCTGTTAATCCTTTTGAAAATAAATCCACATATTCATTAAATTCTTTTGAGCGAATATCTCTTGGTCTAATTAAATTAATATATTTATCCATTTCTATATGTCCTTGTTTCAATAAAATAACTCTATCCGCTAAATATACTGCTTCTGGAACACTATGTGTAATAAAGAAAATAGTTTTTTTACTTATTTGCCAAATACGAATTAATTCTTTTCGCATTATATCCCTTGTCATCGCATCAAGAGCTCCAAGTGGTTCATCCATCAACAATACTTGTGGATCATTTACTAATGCTCTAGCAATACCTACACGTTGAGCCATCCCACCTGATAATTCTGAAGGATATGCATTTTCATATCCTTGTAGTCCAATCATGTCTATATATTGTTTAACAATTTTTTCTCTTTCAGACTTTTTGTATTTCTTTAGTTTTAGACCAAATTCAATATTTTCTTTTACTGTATACCATGGAAATAAAGCATGTTGCTGAAAAACAACTCCACGTTGTGCAGATGGGCCTTTTACATCTACTCCATCAACAATAATTCTCCCTTTATCTCCTTTCAAATATCCTGCTAATAAATTTAACATGGTTGATTTACCACAACCACTTTTCCCCAAAACACAAATAAATTCACCTGTTTTTATTTTTAAATTTATATTTTCAAGTACATATTTAGGTTTACCCTCTATTTCATTAAAAGATTTATGAACATTTATAAATTCTACACTCATATTTTTCCCTTTCTAAAAACAAAAAGGCACAAAACTATTTAAATAGTTTTGCGCCTTTGCAAATTTCATATAAAAATGATGTCTTTATTATATGCTATAAAAAAATTTCCTTCAATGTGCATATAGTTAATATATATCATTTTTTAATATGATATTTGCATAATTAATCTAAAATAGATATTTTATTTACATTTCATTTAAACTTATCATCAATACTCTTTATTAAAACAACAAAAATAGACAAGGTAATCTATACCCTGTCTATTTTTATATCTATTATTTTTATTTAAAGTAAGCTACGCCAGCTTCAAATAATTTTTGGTCTTTTGCACCTGGAACATTTTTCGCTACATATTTGCCAATACGTTCGGAGTGTCCCATTTTACCTAAGATACGTCCATCTGGACTTGTGATACCTTCGATAGCCCATACAGAACCATTTGGATTTACTTCAATATCCATAGAAGTATCGCCATTTGCATTTACATATTGAGTTGCAATCTGACCATTAGCTTTTAATTGAGCTAAAACTTCTGGACTTGCACAGAAGCGACCTTCACCATGAGAAACAGCAATAGTATGAATATCTCCTACTTTTACGTTGTTAAACCATGGAGAAAGATTGGATACAACTTTTGTTTCTACCATGCAAGATACGTGGCGACCAATTTCATTATATGTGAGTGTTGGATTTTCTGGTGTTAATTCTTGAATATCACCATATGGTACAAGACCTAATTTGATAAGAGCTTGGAAACCATTGCATATACCGAGCATTAAACCATCACGGTTTTTGAGTAAATCGCGAACAGCTTCTGTAATGCGTGGATTTCTAAACATAGCAGCAATGAATTTACCAGAACCGTCTGGTTCGTCCCCACCACTGAAACCACCTGGAAGCATGATAATCTGAGATTTTTCAATGCCTTTTACAATAGCTTCAACAGATTCTTCAACCATGGAAGGAGTCAAGTTTTTAATAACAAGAGTTTCAGCTTGACCACCTGCACGATTAAATGCTTTAGCAGTATCATATTCGCAGTTTGTACCTGGGAATACTGGAATGAAAATTCTTGGTTTAGCAAAAGAAGTTGGAGCTTTAGCAATGCTAGTTGCTGTATAAAGTTCACTTTGTTTTGTTTCACCAGTAGATTTACGTACATGAGTTGGGAAGATCTGTTCAAGTGGCTGAGTGTATGCTGTTTCAATTTCATCAAGGGAAATTTTTACATCGCCACAGATAATTGCTTTGTCTGCAATTACGCTACCAAGTTCATATGCACCTACAAATTCATTTAAATCTACATCTTCATTTAATTCAAGAATAATTGTACCATAATCGCAAGCGAATAATTCTTTTGTATCAAAGCCATCAGCAAAAGCAAAACCGAGTTGTTCGCCAAGTGTCATTTTGCTGATTGCACTAGCAATACCGCCAACGCCTACAGTTTTTGCACTTGCAACTTTACCTGCATGAATTAATTCATAAACTTTATTGAAGTTAGCAGTCAATGTATCAATAACTGGCATTTCGAATTCATCACGAGTTGCTTTAACTATGATAACTTTATGTCCTGCTTGTTTAAATTCAGGAGATACAACTTTATCTGCTTCTACCATATCAAGAGCAAAAGCGATTAAAGAAGGTGGTACTGTCATATCCATGAATGTACCAGACATGGAGTCTTTACCGCCAATAGCAGCTGTACCGAATTTATGCTGTGCCCATAATGCACCTAAAAGTGCAGCAAATGGTTTACCCCATTTTTCGCTATCTTTGCCAAGGCTTTCAAAATATTCTTGGAGAGTTAAGCGAACTTTTGCATAATCACCGCCGATAGCTACGATTTTTGTAATAGCTTCTACGATAGAATATACTGCACCATGGAATGGGCTCCAGCTCATGAGATATGGATTGAAACCAAATGTCATAGCAGTAGCTGTATTTGTAGAACCTTCTAATAATGGTAATGTAGCTACCATACCTTCTGCTGGTGTCATTTGACGGTTACCACCAAATGGCATAAGCACAGTATTAGCACCGATTGTAGAGTCGAATTGTTCACTTAAACCTTTTTGACTGCATACATTTAAATCTTTTAAAGTATTAAGCCAAGCATCTTTTACTGAGCCTTCTACTTGTTTTGCTTGTTCAAAATATGTTTCGCCTTCTGGCATTTTTACTACAGCATCAGTATGCTGTTTTACACCGTTTGTCTGAAGGAAAGAACGTTTAATGCTAACGATATCATTACCACGCCAATTCATAACAAGACGAGGTTCTTTAGTTACAGTTGCCACAAGTGTTGCTTCAAGATTTTCTTTTGCAGATTCAGCTATGAATTTATCTGCATCTTTAGCATCTACAACAACTGCCATACGTTCCTGAGATTCAGAAATAGCAAGTTCTGTTCCATCAAGACCATCATATTTTTTCTTAACTTTATCAAGTTCAATTACAAGACCATCAGTTAATTCACCAATAGCTACAGCTACACCGCCTGCACCAAAGTCATTACAACGTTTGATTAAACGACTAACTTCTGGATTTCTAAATAATCTTTGTAATTTACGTTCAGTTGGAGGATTACCTTTTTGTACTTCTGCACCGCACTGAGTCAAAGATTCTAAAGTATGTTCTTTAGAAGAACCTGTTGCACCGCCGATACCATCACGACCAGTACGTCCGCCGACTAAAATAACTACATCACCTGGTTGTGGTTCAAAACGAAGTACATTTTCTTTTGGAGCAGCAGCTACTACAGCACCGATTTCAAGACGTTTTGCTGCATAACCTTCATGATAAATTTCATGAACTTGTCCTGTTGCCAAACCAATCTGGTTACCATAAGAACTATAACCATGTGCTGCACCACGAGTAATTTTACGCTGTGGTAATTTACCTTTAATTGTTTCTTCAAGACTACGACGAGGATCAGCACTACCTGTTACACGCATAGCTTGATATACATAAGAACGACCAGAAAGTGGATCACGGATAGCACCACCAAGGCAAGTTGCCGCACCACCAAATGGTTCAATTTCAGTAGGATGATTGTGAGTTTCGTTTTTAAACATTACAAGCCAATCTTCTTGCTTTCCATCAATATTGGCTTTTACGACAATACTACAAGCATTGATTTCTTCAGATACGTCTAGGTCTTGTAATTTGCCTTCTTCACGAAGTTTACGCATACCCATTACAGCGATGTCCATTAAAGTAACATCTTTATGAGTTCTACCTAATACTTCACGGTCATTTAAATATAACTGATAAGCATTTTTTATTGTTTCTTTATATTTACCTTCTTCAATATCAACATTGTCGATAGCTGTTGTAAATGTAGTATGACGACAATGGTCAGACCAATAAGTATCAATAACGCGAATTTCAGTAATACTAGGATCACGTTTTTCTTCTTTAGCAAAATATTCTTGACAGAATTTCAAATCTTCTTCACTCATTGCTAAGCCCATTTCATTTCTTAAAGCAATAAGTTGGCTATCATTCATAGAAATAAAGCCTGTAAGTATTTTTACATCAGCTGGTTCTTCCATAACCATTGCAAGTGTTTCAGGTTTTTCAAAAGAAGCTTCTCTAGATTCTACAGCATTAATGCAGTAATTTTTTATTTTAGCAAAAATTTCATCATCAATATTACCAATTAAAGCAATTACTTTTGCACTGCGGATAACTGGACGTTCTTTCTGTGTAACGAGCTGTACACACTGTGCAGCTGAATCAGCAGTCTGGTCAAATTGACCTGGAAGAGCTTCTACTGCAAATACACGAGCATTTGCTATTTCTGGTAATTCTTCTTCATAAATTACATCTACTGGTGGTTCATAAAATACAACTGGTTTTGTCTGTGCATATTCTGCATCAGTTAATCCTTCAATATCATATCTACGGATAACTCTTACTTGTTCTATTCCTTCAATTGCAAATAACTCTTTTAAATCAGCAAAGAGTTTCTGAGCTGGAATATCAAAACCTTGGCGTTTTTCAACATACAATCTTCTAACTGACAATTTTATTCCTCCTGTAAATTAAGAAAAAAACTCACTTCTATTGTACATTAGAAAACCTATGATGTCTATTATTATGAACAAGAAAAGCTATTGTTTATAGATTTATTTTCATATCCATTAATATATAAATTTTCACTAAAATAATAAATCCTTCAATTTTACTTAGATTTTACCAAAAATATATTTATTCTTCTTATTAGGCTTTTATACTTATTTTCAGTATGAAAATTCCAATAAAAAACTTCAGGAGGATTATTTTATGTTTGATATCGGAAACAAACACTATGAATTTTTTGATATGCTCAATCAACATGCTAAATATTTTAACCAAGGTTCCAAAATAATGTATGATGTAATGATTAATTACGATACAGCTCAAACCAAAATGGAAGAAATAAAAACTGTTGAAAAACAAGCTGATTTAGTTACAGCAGAAACTGTACAAAAGTTAAATCAAGTATTCATCACTCCAATTGACCGTGAAGATATTTTCGCTCTTTCTTATGGTTTAGATGATGGTGTTGATAATATTCATGGTAGTCTTGAACGAGTTATCATGTATGAAGCAGGTCAACCAAAAACAGACGGCCCTGCAAAATTGTCTAAACTTTTAATTCAAGCTACAGAAGAATTAGTAAAAGCTACAGCATTATTAAAAGATATTCGTAAAAATCATAATGAAATTCTTGAATGCACTAATCGCATTTTAACTTATGAAAGTCAAGGAGATACACTCTATCGCAGTGAAATGTCTTCATTATTCAAAACTGAAAAAGACCCTATTACGCTTGTAAAATGGAAAGATATTCTTCAATGCCTTGAAGATACACTTGATCAGACAAAACATATTTCTGACACATTAAAAGGAGTTGTTATGAAGTATGCTTGAGCAAGCTTCTATCTTAATTTTTATTGTTATTGCCTTAGCTCTTATTTTCGACTTTGTAAATGGTTTCCACGATACAGCAAATGCAATCGCTACATGCGTATCAACTCGTGCAGTATCTCCAGCAGTAGCTATCATTATGTCTGCTATTTTAAATTTTGCTGGTGCCATGATTAGTACAGGCGTTGCCAAAACCATCGGTGGCGATATAGTTCAATCTGCTTCTATGGTAAATGAAGTCATCATTATCGCTGCTTTAGCTGGTGCCATTATTTGGAATTTAATAACATGGTGGTTTGGTATGCCAAGTAGTTCTTCTCATGCTTTAGTTGGTGGTATCATTGGCGCTGTAATCATCTCCGTTGGCTTTATGGGATTAAATGGCTATGGTATTTTAAAAATATTTTTATCTTTAGTACTTTCTCCTCTTGCTGCTATGGCAATTGGTTGGATTATACTACATATTATTTTTGCTATCTGCCATTCCATGAGACCAGCTACTGTCAATGATAATTGCAATCGTCTCCAAGTAATTTCTGCTGCTTTAATGGCATTTGCTCATGGTTCTAATGACGCACAAAAATCCATGGGGATTATCACACTTGCTCTTTTAAGCGGTGGCTATATCGGTGCTTTAGAAGTACCTACTTTTGTAAAAATATCATGTGCTTTTGCTATGGCTCTCGGTACTTCCTTTGGTGGTTGGAAAATCATCAGAACTGTTGGCGGGAAAATCTTCCGCATGCAACCTGTTCATGGATTTTCTGCTGATTTAAACTCAGCTGTAGTAATCTTTGGCGCTACACTTCTACATTTACCAGTATCTACTACGCATGTAGTTTCTGGTTCTATCATGGGTGTAGGTGCTGCCCAACGTGTTAAAGCTGTACATTGGGACGTTGCTCGTCAAATGCTTGTCGCTTGGCTTATGACAATTCCATGTACTGCAATTTTATCTGCTATTGTATATTTAATTTTACATTTATTCATCTAATACTTGATTTTTATTCTAATTTTATGTTAACATTATTACACATATATAAAATGCAATGAGCGGAAAAGTATAATTTTGTTGACTTTCAGAGAAATAGCGGTTGGTGCGAGCTATCAAGCGATAAAATTAGAAAGCTACCCGTGAGCACCTAGCAAAACTAGGCGCTATGCCAGCGATATCGGCATTAAGTGAGCTATTTGCTAACTAAGGTGGTACCACGGGAGAAGACCCTCGTCCTTTATTGGACGAGGGTCTTTGTTTTTTCGCTAAAATAAAGATTACTAAATTACTACTCATTAAACTTACTAAGGAAGTGATTTTATGCGTGAACTATTAGAATTACTAGAACATGATGGACGTCGTTCAATCAAAGAACTTGCTACTATGCTTGGTCGTTCTGAATATGAAATAGAAGAACAAATGAAAAAGCTAGAAAAAGAAAAAATCATTCTTGGCTACAACACTATGATTGACTGGGAAAAATACGGAGATGATAGCGTTTCTGCTATGATTGAAGTCAATGTTACTCCACAGCGTGAATTTGGTTTTGATGCTATCGCCGAAAGAATTTATCGTTTTGATGAAGTAAAAACTGTTTATCTAATGTCTGGTAGCTTTGATTTATTAGTTATCATTGAAGGTAAATCTTTAAAAAATGTAGCTGACTTTGTCGCTCGTCGTCTTTCTACAATCGAAGGCGTTACTTCTACACGCAGTCATTTTATGCTCAAACCTTATAAAAAAGATGGTATTATCATTGATGATAAAGAAACTGACCATAGATTGGTGGTATCACCATGATTGATTGGAATAAAAATTTAGCAACTACTGTACAACATACAAAACAATCCGGTATTCGCCGTTTTTTTGATATTGCTTCCACTATGGAAGATGTCATCAGTCTTGGTATTGGTGAACCTGATTTTGTAACACCTTGGACTATCCGCGAAAGCTGTATCTATGGCTTAGAACGTGGATATACTGCATATACTAGCAATAAAGGTCTTTATGAATTACGTCATGCCATTACACATATGTACGAAAGAGATTTTCAAGTAAAATACAATCCTAATGATGAAGTACTCATCACTGTTGGCGTTAGTGAAGCTGTTGACCTTGCTATGCGTGCTATCTTAAATCCTAATGATGAAATTTTAATTCCCGAGCCATGCTATGTATCTTATGCAGCTTGTGCTACTTTAGTTGGTGCCAAAGCTATTGCTGTACCTACTAAATCAGAAAATGAATTCAAAGTAACTCCTGAAGATTTAGAAAAACATATTACGCCAAAGACAAAAGCATTATTAATCGGCTATCCTAACAATCCAACAGGAACAATTTTAGAATATGATGAATTACTCGCTATTGCTAATTTTGCCCAAAAGCATAATTTAATTGTCATATCCGATGAAATTTATGGCGATTTGACTTATGGCGAACGTAAACATATTTGTTTTTCTGCTTTACCTGATATGAAAGAACGCAGTATCATTTTAAACGGTTTTTCTAAAGCATATGCTATGACAGGCTGGCGCCTTGGTTATGCCTTAGCACCAAAACCTGTAATTGATGCTATGAATAAAATTCATCAATACACTATGATTTGCGCACCAATAACAGCTCAAATAGCTGGACTTGAAGCAATTCGCAATGGTCAAAAGCATATGAAAAAAATGGTAGCTGAATATGACCGCCGTCGTCGTTTAATCTATGAAGGCTTTACTAGCATGGGATTAAAATGCTTTGAACCTAAAGGAGCATTTTATATTTTCCCTGATATTTCTAGCACTGGTCTTTCTTCTGAAGAATTCGCTGAACAATTACTTCTCCGTCAACATGTAGCAGTAGTTCCTGGCACTGCTTTTGGTGAATGTGGTAAAGGATTTATTAGAGCTTCTTATGCTACTTCTGTAGATAATATAAGCGGTGCTCTTGCTCGCATAAAAAATTTCTTAGATAATTTATAAAGAAAAAAGCTGATGTAAATTAAATTACATCAGCTTTTTTATTATTCTACAGCTTTACCAATAGCTTCATTAAATGTTGGGTGTGGGAATATTATTTTCTGTAGGTCTACTAGCGTTAATTCTTGTTGAATAGCTTGTGTAAATTGACTAATCATATCTGTAGCATGAGCACACATCATTTGTGCTCCCAAAATACAATCAGTTTTTTTATCCACTATTATTTTTATAAAACCTCTCTCTTGTAAGGATAATACAGTTTTACCATTAGCACCCATAGGATATTTTATGGTTTTTATATTAATTCCTTGAGCTTTCGCTTCATCAAGAGTCATACCTACAGAGGCTATTTCTGGATTAGTATAAATACAACTAGGTATTAATTTCATATTATAAATTGGCGCTCTGCCTAACATATGACAAACTGCATTTATTGCTTCTGCTGTAGCAACATGAGCTAATTGTATACCACCAATAACATCTCCACTAGCATAGATATTTTCTATATTTGTTTGGTAATTTTCATTTACTTTTATCTTACCTCTATCAGTTTCTATTGATAGATTATCAGCAAAAAGATTTTGAGTATATGCTCTTCTACCTACAGCCATCAATACTTTATCTGCTGATATGATATATTCTGCATCTTTTTGTAGATACTTACAATTATATTTCTTTGTTCCTTCGTTATAGCTTATTTCTTGGACTAATGCTTTTGTTTGAATTTCCACATTGCGTTTACTCAATAACATTTTTAAGCTTTGTGCAAATTCTTTATCCATATTAGCTAAAATTCTATCTAATGCTTCTAAAATAATGACTCTTTTTCCTAAGGAAGCATATAAAAAAGCAAATTCAATACCAATAACGCCACCGCCAATAATAGCTATTTGCTCATATACATTTTCATCATTTAATAATTCATCGCTATTTATAGTCAATTCAGCACCTTTTATTGGAGGCATAGCTGGCACTGAACCCGTGGCGATTAAAATATTTTTAGCTTCAATATTTTCTACTTTTTCATCACTTTGAATTGCTATCTCATGTTCGCCAACAATCTTAGCACAGCCTTTGATTATCGTTACTTTATGCATTTTCATCAATTTAGCTATGCCTTCACGAAGTTTTTGTATCACATCTTGCTTATGCAATTGCATTTTTTTCATATCAAAGGATAATGCTTGATAATCTAATCCTATTATGTCCGCTTGATTAGTCATCTCACGATATAAATCAGCCGTATGCAATAATGTTTTTGTGGGTATACAACCATTATTCAAACAAGTTCCACCAAGCTCTGATTTTTCAATTAGAGCTGTTTTCAATCCTTGTTTAGCAGCAAAAACTGCTGCTTCATATCCTGCTGGACCTGCCCCAATTATTGCTAAATCAAAATTTTCCATAAATCACCACACCTTTATAATTTACAAATCATCTTGAATTAAAGTTATTAAATCTTTACTCATAATTTTATCTTCAGTTAAATTTTCTATCCGCTCAATTATATTTCTTTTTATATACAAACAATCTTTTAATGCTTCTTTCAATGATAAAATAAAATTTTGCTCCATAGCGTCAGAATATATCTCTATATCCTTGACTCTACCTTTATCTACATAAATATAAAATTCCACATTTCCCCATGAGAAACGTCTTTGCAAATGATTTGTAAATTGTATTTTCCGTCCAAAAATCCAATCCCAGTCGCTAAATTTTTGCATTAATTCATTTATCTTTAATTTATCAACAGAATTAATCACATAATCCACAGCTAAGCAATTATAAATTTTCTCTGCGGATATTTTTATCTGCTTACACATTGACTCTACTGTAATATCAGCATTATATTCTTTTAAATTTGTTACACGTGATTTTACAGAATCCACGCCTTTTGATTGTAATTTAGCTTTATCTACATTTAAGAATTTCAGCATTTGTTCACTATCTACCGATAGTAATAAAGTCCCATGATGATAACAAAAATCTCCTTGTTTATAAAAAGCATTTCCAGAAAACTTCTTTTGCTCAATAGTTATATCATTGCGACCTGTTTTTTCTGCTTTAATTCCTAAAGCTTGTACAGCCGTCAAAATTACGGATAATTGTCTATCTATATCATAATCTTCTTTTCTCACACAAAAAGTGAAATTCAAATTTCCCAAATCATGATAGACAGCACCGCCACCAGATAAACGGCGAGCTATTTTTCCACCATCTTGGATAAACTTTTCTACATGACATTCTTGCCAAGCATTTTGATTTCTGCCAATCACAATGGTGTGCTTATTTTGCCATAGATAAATTATCAATTCACCTTTATTTACAGTAGTAGTCAAATATTCTTCTTGAGCTAAATTATAATAGGGATTAAAGCCATCACCTCTTACAATTTTTATACTATTTATCATAATTAATCACTCTGCCTGATAGCGTAATATTGGTTTTCTTGCAGCTAAAACTTCATCTAAACGACGCACTACAGTATTAAGTGGCATTTCATGCATAATATCTGGATTTTCTATCGCAGTTTTATAAATTTCTTTATAAATTTTAATCGCTTCGTCCATCTGTGCCTTGCCTTCTGTTTCTGTAGGTTCTACCATCAATGCTTCATGCACAATTAATGGGAAGTACATTGTTGGTGGATGAATTCCATAATCTAACATAGCTTTTGCTACATCTAAAGCAGATACATTATAATCATGTTTCAATTGTTCTAAGCTCATTACAAATTCGTGCATACAAATGCCATCATAAGCCATATTAAAAGTATCTGAAAGTTCTTGTTTCATATAATTAGCATTGAGTACAGCATTTGCCGAAGCTTCACTGATACCTTCTTTGCCTAAAGTCATAATATAAGCTAATGCTTTCAATACTACGAGGAAATGACCATAAAATTCTTTTACCATGCCATATGATTTTTCATAGCGCACTAAATCAAAATAATCATCTTTTTGCACTACTTGATATCCTGGTAAAAATTCTTGTAAAAATGCTTTACAACCAATAGGGCCACTTCCTGGGCCACCGCCACCATGTGGAGTTGCAAAAGTTTTATGCAAATTAAGATGTACTACATCAAAGCCCATATCACCTGGACGAGCCCAACCCATTACAGCATTTAAATTAGCCCCATCATAATAGCATAATCCGCCTACATCATGTATCAATTTGGTAATTTCTAAGATATTTTTATCAAAAATACCAACTGTATTTGGATTAGTTAACATCAAGCCTGCAATATTTTCGCCTTCTTTAGACAATACAGCTTTCAATGCTTCTATATCAACACAACCATCACTAGATGATGGAACAGAAATAACATCATAATTTACCATAGAAGCACTTGCTGGATTTGTGCCATGTGCAGAATCAGGAACAATTATTTTATGACGTTTTTCATCATTTCTGCTCTTATGATACGCTTTGATTAATAATAATCCGGAAAATTCACCATGCGCGCCAGCTGCTGGTTGGAAAGTCATTTTATCCATACCAGTTATTTCACATAAATAATCATTAGCCAAAGAAATCGCTTCTAATGCCCCTTGTACAGTTTTTATATCTTGCAATGGGTGAATATTAGTAAAACCTTTGAAACTTGCTACTTCTTCATCAATTTTAGGATTATATTTCATAGTGCAAGAACCTAAAGGATAAAAACCATTATTTACGCCATGTACATTTTCTGCTAATTGCGTATAATGACGACTGATTTCATTTTCAGACAGCTCTGGTAAATTCAAAGTCTCTTGACGTTTTGTAGGTAATTCTACTTTGGGAACATCACAAGGCGGTAAAATACTACATTGATGATTTTGTGTACTTTGTTCAAAAATTAAATTCATATCTACACCGCCTTTACTAATTCAACTAATTTATCAATTTCTTCTTTAGTATTCATTTCTGTAGCACACCATAATATTTCTCGTTCATTTAGTGGCAATCCACCTAAAATATTATTTTGAGCTAATTTATCCATAATATCTTGTGTATTTTTAGCAGAAACAGTAACAAATTCATGGAAATATGGTTGCTGATATTTTAAAGTCAGACCTGCTTTTGACAATTCTTCTGCTAAATAATGAGCTTTGGCTACTGATTGTTCTGCAACTTCAACTAAACCTTTAGCCCCCATAGTTGCAAGATAAATTGAAGCTACTAATGCACACCACTGCTGATTAGAACAGATATTAGAACTAGCTTTTTCTCTGCGAATATGTTGTTCTCTTGCCTGCAATGTAAGTACGAAAGCTCTTTTTCCATCAACATCAACAGTTTGACCAACTAATCTGCCTGGCAATTTGCGCATCATTTTATCAGTAGTCGCCATAAATCCTAAATATGGGCCGCCAAAACCAAGTGGTAAACCAAGTGGTTGAGCTTCTCCTACTACAATATCAGCACCTGCTTGTGCTGGAGTTTGCAATACTGCCAAAGCTATTGGATTAGCGCCTACAATATATTTTGCTTTTACTTTATGCACTACTTCACCAAGTGCTACAAGGTCTTCAATATTACCAAGATAATTTGGCTGTTGCACATAAAAACAACTGGCTTCATTATCTATCATTGTTTTTAGTGCTTCGATATCAGTAACGCCATTTTTTTCTGGCACTAATTCAACTTTTATATCATGACCAAAACTATACGTCTTAATAACTTCTATCACTTGTGGATTAGTAGTTGCTGATACATAAACAGTATTAGCTTTTTTGCGTTCATAACACATAGCTGTTGCTTCTGCTGCTGCCGTTGCTCCATCATAAACAGAAGCATTTGCTATTTGCATACCAGTTAATTCACAAATCATAGTCTGAAATTCAAATATAGCTTGTAATATTCCCTGACTTATTTCCGCTTGATATGGTGTATATGCTGTTACAAATTCTTCTTTACTTGCAATAGCTTTTACCACTGATGGAATGTAATGATTATACGCACCAGCTCCACGGAATATATGTTTATAAACTTTATTTTTATCAGCTAAATCTTCAAATTTTCTTTTAACTTCAAGTTCAGCCAATCCTTTTGGTAAATTCAAGCCATCTTTTAATAATACTTCTTCGGGAATATCTTTATATAAATCCACGAAAGAATTAAGACCACATCTAGTTAATAATTCCTGCTGTTCTTTTTTACTATTGACTACATATGTTCCCATAAAATCACCTCAATAATTATTTAATCGAGAGTTTGTACATATTCTTCATATTCTTTGGCACTTAATAAATCTTCATGGTCAGTTAAATTGCTAACTTTAATAAACCATGCACCATAAGGATCACTATTAATAAGTGCTGGGTCATCAGCTAATTCCTCATTAACTGCTTCAATAGTAGCACTAACAGGAGAGAATACATCAGATACAGCTTTTACAGACTCTACATCAGCAAAAGTTTCACCTTTAACTACTTCATCGCCTTCTTCTGGTAAATTAACAAAAACTAAATCACCGAGTGCATCTTGAGCATAATCTGTAATACCGATTAAATAAGTTCCATCTTCTTGTTTTTGTACCCATTCATGAGATTTTACATATAATAATTCTTCTGGAAAGTTCATAATTTATTCCTCCTAAAAATTTATAAATTTATTTTCTCTTTATTTACTTCTTTTATAAAATGGTAATTTAACGATTTCCGCTTCAACCATACGACCACGTACATCAACTTGTACTTTTGTACCTACATCTTTATGTGCTACATCTACAATAGCTAAAGCCACTGCCTGTTTTAAATATGGACAATGTGTACCTGATGTAGTAATACCGATTTTTTCTCCATCAATATAAACATCTTGTGCTTCTCTAATAATTCCTTTTCCTGTAACTTTCAAGCCTACACGACGTCTAGTTGGTGCACCTTTTTGTTCTAATGCACTCTTACCGATAAAATCTGGTTTATCCATTTTCACAAAAATGCCTAAGCCTGCTTCTTTTGGAGAAATTTCATCATTCATTTCATGACCATAAAGTGGCATTGCAGCTTCCAAGCGCAAAGTATCTCTTGCACCTAAACCACAAGGGATTAAGCCATCTTCTTTGCCATTTTCTAATAATAAATTCCAAATAGCTGGAGCATATTTACTAGCTACATAGATTTCAAAACCATCTTCGCCTGTATATCCTGTGCGAGAAATAATGCAATCAATATCATCAATCTTAGCATCAAAAATACAAGTATAATATTTTTGTGGAATATTTTTTTCATCAGTAACTTGAGCTAAAATATGTTCACTTTTTGGACCTTGTAATGCTAACTGAGCATATTCTGCTGAAACATCACTAAATTTTACATCACCAAAAGCATGTGCTTTCATCCATGCAAAATCTTTATCTTTATTAGCAGCATTAACTACAATAAAATATTTATGTTCATGCTGTTTATATACGATCAAATCATCAACTACGCCACCTTGTTCGTTGCACATTGGACTATAGCGAGCATGATTAATATCTAAATCTGTATAATCATTGGATAATAACATATTTATATTTGCTAGAGCATCTTCACCTTCACAAATTATTTCGCCCATATGTGATACATCAAATAAGCCACAAGCTGTACGCACTGCTAAATGTTCTTTAATTACTCCTGTAGCATATTGGACAGGCAAACTATACCCTGCAAATTCCACCATTTTACCATGACATTTAAGATGTTCTTCATATAATGGTGTTTTTAATAAATCCATATACATTCCCTCCTTGTAATTATTACCGACACTAAAATTTGATGTTTTTATATACTTAATTGTCCAACTGATAAACCGATATTTTAAGCTTCATATAATGGGAATTTCTTACAAATAGCTTGAACTTTTGCTTTTGCTGCTTCAATAACAGCGCTATCTTCACGATTTTCGATAACATCAGCAATGATATCTGCTACCTCACGGATATCTTCTTCTTTTAATCCTCTAGTTGTAAGTGCTGGTGTTCCTAGGCGAATACCACTTGTTACAAATGGGCTCAATGGTTCAAATGGAATTGTGTTTCTATTTGCTGTAATACCTATTTCATCTAATAAGAATTGTGCTTCTTTTCCTGTGATATTTTTAGAGCGCAAATCTACCAGCATTAAATGATTATCTGTACCACCTGATACAATTCTAAATCCTTTTTTCACAAGTTCATCTGCTAGGGCTTTTGCATTATCTAAAACTTGTTGTTGATAAACTTTAAATTCATCATTTAGCGCTTCTTTAAATGCTACTGCTTTTGCTGCCACTACGTGCATCAATGGGCCACCTTGAATACCAGGGAAAATTGCTTTATTGAATTGTTTGCCAAATTCTGCATCACGACAGAGGATTAAACCACCACGAGGTCCTCTAAGTGTTTTATGTGTAGTTGTTGTTACTACATCTGCATATGGCACTGGGCTTGGATGAAGTCCTGCTGCTACTAAACCTGCAATATGTGCCATATCTACCATGAAATATGCACCTACAGATTTTGCAATCTGTGCCATGCGTTCAAAATCGATAACTCTAGAATAAGCACTAGCTCCACCAACGATTAATTTTGGTTGATGTTCTTTCGCTAATCTTTCTAATTCATCATAATCGATGCGTTCAGTTTCTTTATCCACACCATAAGGAATAATTTTAAAATATTTACCAGAAATATTTACAGGGCTACCATGTGTTAAATGACCACCGTCTGTAAGGTTCATACCTAAAATAGTATCTCCTGGCTGTAACAAAGCAAAATATACTGCTGTATTTGCTTGTGCTCCAGAATGTGGTTGTACATTTGCATATTTTGCACCAAATAATTTTTTAGCACGATCTATAGCTAATTGCTCTACAATATCAACATATTCACAACCACCATAATAGCGTTTGCCTGGATAACCTTCTGCATATTTATTTGTAAGTATACTTCCTTGAGCTTGCATAACGGCTGTGCTAACGATATTTTCTGAAGCAATCATTTCTAATTTTTCACGTTGACGAGAAAGTTCTTGGTCTATTGCTTTTTGTATTTCTGGGTCAACTGTTTTTAAATTTGTTAATAAGTCCATGGCTACGCCTCCTGTTATTAAATAATTACTTTATTTTTATTTATAATATTCTTTTATATTTAAAACTAATTTCTATTTTTTCGCACAAAAAAGAGCGCATGAAAATTCATGCGCTCTGTCTTTTGTACCTGAAAGATTTTTCTTCTTCGGTGCAAATTTAATTGCTTTCCAGAGTTTCGTCCGTATACGGTCCTTTTGCCTGAGAGTTTGTGCCTCTTTCACCTTCGGCGTTGCTGTCGCAATCTCTCCCGTATCGATCAACCGAATATCTAGGTTTATAATATCATTTAATTCAAAATAATGCAATAATATAAAAAAATTTTTATATTTAATTCAAAACTTAAGATAATTTTAATATTTATTCGTTATAATAAAGAAAAGGAGTTGATCAAAAATGAAAACACGTATGCATATTACGTTTATTTTACTAGCCATATCTTTTATCATAATTGCGTTTACTGGAATTTGTATGGATTTTAAAATTTTAATACTGCCAAAAACATTATCTAAACCGTTGCATATATATTTAGGTTATTTTATGATTATACTAGTTATTATTCATTTAATTGATAATCGCAGATGGATAAAAAATATCTTTAAGTAAAGTCCTTTGACTTTACTTATTTTTTTTGCTATATTATATAGACCAGTTGTTATATTTTTATAAAAAGGAGTATAAACATGTCTACAATATCAAAAACAGATGCTAATATTAGCGAAAATAAAAATAATATTTTAATTACACTTTTAGCTTCAATCTGCTCATTAGGTCCGCTTGCTACTGATATGTATTTACCAGCATTACCTCAAATGACACTTGATTTTGCAACTACACCATCTATTATTCAATTAACACTTACATCTTGGCTTATTGGTCTTGCCATAGGGCAAGTCATAGCAGGACCATTAAGTGATATTTATGGCAGAACAAGACCTCTTGTTTTCGGTTTGATAATTTTTACTATCTCTTCTGTAGCTTGTATTTTTGCCCCATCTATTGAGCTTTTTATCTTTGCTCGTTTTATTGGTGGCTTTGCTGCTTCTTCCGCTTTAGTTGTCAGTCGTGCTATTGCCAGTGATATCTATAAAGGAACAATGCTCACTAAATTCTTAGCTACGGTAATGATTATTCAAGGTCTTGCTCCTATAATTGCGCCAGTGCTCGGTGGTCAATTATTGCGTTTCTTCTCCTGGATAAGTGTTTTTGTTATTTTAACTCTTGCCGGCATCGGTATTACTCTTTTATCACTATTAAAATACAAAGAAACTCTTCCTGAAGAAAAACGTTTAAAAGGCGATATTGCCCACATTGTTAAAGTATTTTTCAGTTTATGTGCTAGACCTTATTTTGCTAGCTTATGTGCTATTCAATTCTTTGTTTTCTGTTCCTTGTTCGCTTATATATCTGGCATGCCTTTCATGCTTCAAGGTATTTATAATTTCACACCACAAGATGTTTCTCTCGTTTTTGCTTTCGTCGGTATCGGTATGATGATAGCTGGTAAAATCACTAATATTTTAACAGGTCGCATACCTGACTCTAAATTATTACTTATAGGACTTTGCCAAGGTTTGATTTTTGGTATATTATTTTTAGTAGGAATTGTTTTAGATTTTTCTATATATGTATTGATTATTTTATTGCTATTAACTCAAACAGCATTACCACTCACTGCTTCCACTAGCTTTTCACTTGCTATGCAAACTCAAAAGAAAGTTGCCGGTAGTGCTTCTGCATTACTCGGATTTTTCTCCACCATCTCTGGTGGTTTCGTAGCTCCTATTGTAGGTATTGGTGGTGGTACTACAGCTCTTCCTACAGCTTTAGTAATTGCTGTTGCTGAAGTTTTAGCATTGATTATCTTCTTAACTATCACTAGAAAATATGTTAAAACTATAGCTTCTAATACAAAAGGATAATTGCCTATGAAAACAAATACAAAAGATATCTTTATTGATACAGCCTCCTCTTTATTTGCTAATCAAGGATATCATGCCACAGGAATTAGTGAAATTCTCAAAAAAAGTAATGCTCCTAAAGGCTCGCTTTATTATTATTTTCCCCAAGGAAAAGAACAACTTGCTCAAGAAGCTCTACAAAAAACTGCTGAAAAAATTTCTACAGAAATTTTAGATGTATTAGCTAAAGCTTCTACACCGCTTGAAGGCTTGCAACAACATTTAATATATATTGCACAAAAGATTGAAAAAGATTTATTCCAACCAAATGTTTCCATAAGTCTAATAGCTTTAGAAACTTTTTCTTCTAATGAAATAATCCGCCTAGAATGCGAACGTACTTTCCAGCAAATTCAAAATATCTATAAAAACAGCTTTTTAAAAATGGATTTACAGGAAGAATATGCTGATTTTCTAGCTATGACTATGGTCATGCTGACAGAAGGTGCCATTACTTTATCTTTAACTAAAAAAAATACTCAACCTTTACATCAATTAGCTAATAATCTGCCTTTGCTTATAAACTTTAATAATCTTTTAGGGGAAAATTATGCTAAATAATGATGATTTTAATTTATTAAATACACTTTTTCCAGCATGGCAACAATTAACTACTAAACAACAACAAATCATTTCTCAAAATGCTTCTTTAATTCAAGTAAAAAAAAATAATTTTGTGCATACAACTAAAGAAGGTTGTTCTGGTATTTTAATCATCAAAAAAGGACAATTGCGAGTTTATACTTTATCTGAGCAAGGTAAAGATATCACTTTTTATCGCTTAAATGATGGCGATATTTCCATATTATCTGCTTCTTGCGTGATTAAAGATATTACATTTGATATTTACATTGAAGCTTTAACTGATTGCGAGCTTATTCAAATCTTGCCTTGTGCTTTTGCTAAGGTCATGAATGAAAATATCTATCTTGAAGCCATCACTTATAAACTTGCTACTAAGCGTTTATGCACTGTAACCTGGGCTATGCAACAGATGATGTTCACCAGTTTTGATAAAAGACTTGCCGAGTTTTTACTCAATGAAAGTAATACTACTAATTCTGATGAAATCAATATGACTCATGAACAAATAGCCAAATTAATGGGTTCAGCTCGTGAAGTAGTAACTCGTATGCTCAAATATTTTTCTACAGAAGGATATGTAGAACTCACTCGTGGAAAAGTAAAAATCATAAATAAACAAGCACTAGAAAAACTCTAGTGCTTTTGTTTTTGTTTTTATGCTAAAATATTAATTATTATATATTGTCTTGGAGGTAATTTAATGAAAATAATTGTAGGTCTTGGCAATCCTGGTAATGAATATGCCAAAACCCGCCATAATGTCGGTTTTATGCTCGTTGATGCACTAGCTGAGCATCTTAATATAAATCTTTGGAAAGATAAATTCAATGCTCAAATTGCGGAAGGTCGCATTGGCACTGAAAAAATCCTGCTAGTTAAACCGCAAACATATATGAATAATAGCGGTGAAGCCGTTGGTCCTTTGATGCGTTGGTATAAAGTAACTCCAGAAGATATCATTGTAGCTCATGATGATATGGATATCCCTGCTGGTACTATTCGCATTCGCAAAAAAGGTAGTTCTGGCGGACACAATGGTATAAAATCTTTAATCGCTCATTTAGGCAGTGAAAATTTCCCACGTGTAAGACTCGGTGTTGGTAGACCTCTCCCTGGTTGGAGCGTAGTAAATCATGTTCTTGCCCCATTTCCTCAAGAAGATAAAACAGCTGTAGATGAAGCAATTAAATATCTTATCCCTGCTGTAGAATGTATCGTTAATGATTCTGTCGATATGGCTATGAATAAATACAATCCCAAAAAAGCAAAGAAAAATAAAGTAAAACAGGAGGATAAAAATAATGGCTGATATTCGTGCATTATATGCTGATGAAGATGGTAATATCCTAGATGCCCCAAAAGGTTTCCAAGCTTTAGCTAGAACTGGAACAGATATCATCGAACTTTCCCCAGATGATTTAATTCCACTTCCAGAATCTGCTGATTTAATGTTTTTACCAGATCGTTTACCACTTGCCAAATACGGTGATGAAATCATGCCTATCATGGGCAATGCCGTAGCTGCCATCTTACCTGCTGGTTATACTCGTTTATATATGCCAGCTTTCAAAAAAGAAGATGACGCTCAAATGCTTCCACTTTATGGCTATACTGCTGTTGTTGTCTATAAAGATGAACTTTATGTAGCAGCTATGTACACTGATGAAAATGATAAATGGGACCCTGCGCATTATAATACTCGCAATTTGCATAAATTAGTTAAACGCGTTCAAAAAGATTTACCAGACAATCGCCTTGTTGAACATTTAGGTAATTGTTCTTTAACATGGCATTGTTGCACAGCTCAAAATCTATTTTATCGCCGTTGGGAAGCTGGTATTCCATCTTCTCCAGTTTGCAATGCTAATTGTTTTGGTTGTATATCTCTTCAACCTGCTGAATGCTGTCCATCTCCACAAAGTCGCATAAAATTCCGTCCTACACCAAAAGAAATTGCTCAAATCAGTATCTATCATTTAGAAACTGCTCCTGATGCCATCATCAGTTTTGGTCAAGGCTGTGAAGGTGAACCTTCTCTTGCTGTAGACAATATCGTGCCTGCTATTGAAAAAATCCGCAAAAAAACAGACAAAGGTCAAATCAATATAAATACTAATGCTGGCTATACAGAAGGTATCAAACGCATTGTTGATGCTGGTCTTGATAGTATGCGTGTAAGTATTATCAGTGCTATTCCTGAAAATTACAAAGCTTATTATCGCGGTAGTTATGAACTTGATAATGTAAAAGAATCCATTCGCTACGCTCATGAACATGGCGTGCATATTTCTTTAAATATGCTTTATTTCCCTGGCTTTAATGATAGCGAAAGTGAATTTAAAGCATGGAAAGAATTTTTACATGAAAATCCTGTAAATATGATTCAAATCCGCAATTTAAATATCGACCCTGATGCTTTTGCCGAAATCATGCCACCATTTACTAAAGCTATCGGCACTAAAGAATTTATTCGCCAATTACACGAAGAATTTCCTGATATCGTCATTGGTAATTTCAGTCATTATCAAAAAGGAGAATAAATCATGGTCATCAATCCTAGAGTAGAAATGATGCCAACTGAAGAAAAAGTCGAACTCATTTTACAACGCTTTCGCAAAAATCTTCATTGGGCATTAGAAAAATCCTCTTTCTACAAAAAGAAATACAATGGTCTTGATATTCATGCTGAAGATATAAAAACGTTATCTGATATAAGAAATCTCCCTGTAACTACTAGAGATGAACTTATTCAAGCATCTGCCTTTGATTTATTAACAGGCCCACTTAGTCAGACTTTGCGTTTCAACCGAACAATCAGCGGTTTATATCGCGGTTTTACAGCAGACGATATTGCACGCAATATCGATATCGCTATCAGACCTTTAGCTAGTAATGATATTAATAAAACATCAACTTTGATTATCTGTGGTAATTATAGCTCTCAATATTTATTGGACTTACATTATGCAGCTGAAGCATTAGGTGCTACAGTACTTCCTTGTAATAGCGTAGATGCTGCTATTGATGTTATCGGCATTTTCAATGCTACATCTTTAATCATCAGTGCTAAAAATTTAAAAACTATGATTGAACGAAATGTTGATCACTTACCGCCAAAAATCATTGTTTTAATTGATAACTTCCAAGATACAACACTTGATGAAATCGAACATCATTTCCATCATCCATTAGCTAAAGTTTATATGTCTAAGTATTTTGGCTTTGCAGGTATCATTTTCACTTGTGAACATAATCATGTTCATGTACAAGATGATTATCTCTATCCAGAAGTTGTTGATAATAAATTAGTCATTACTCCTTTAACATTTGAAGCAATGCCTATCATTCGCTTCCAGACTAAACTCACAGCTTCTATTGATTATAAACATACTTGCGAATGTGGTCGTACTTTTGCCACTATACAATTAGAAAAATAAATCTCAATATATTTAATTTAGGAAAGGGATACTTTATGAAAATCATGCATTTGTCCGATCTTCATCTCGGTAAAAATCTCAATGGTTTTTCTCTATATGAAGACCAAAGGCATATCCATAAACAAATACTTCAAATAGCAAAAGAAGAAGCTATTGACGCTGTTATGATTGCTGGTGATGTATTTGATAAATCCGTTCCTACCAATCAAGCTATACAATTATTTGATGAATTTTTAACATCTTGGGCAGAGTTACATCTGCCCGTTTTTATTATCAGCGGTAATCATGATAGTGCCCAACGTGTAGCTTTTGGAGCGAATTTATTTAAAGACAATAATATTTTTATCTCACCCATTTATGATGGCAAAATCTCTCATATTACCTTAAAAGATGAACATGGCAATATCAATTTTTATCTTTTGCCATTTATCAAACCAGCTATTGTAAGAAGTTATTTTCCTGATGAAGAAATCACTTCTTATAATCAAGCAGTAAAAATAGCTCTAAAGCAAATATCTTTAAATCCAGATGAACGCAATATTTTAATCGCTCATCAATTCGTAACAGGTGCTTACACTTGCGACTCTGAAGAAATTATCGTCGGCGGTATAGATAATGTCGATGCCCAATTATTTCAAGATTTCGATTATGTAGCACTTGGTCATTTGCATACACCGCAAAATGTTTTAACTGAAAAAATTCGTTATTGCGGAACTTTATTAAAATATTCTTTTTCCGAAGCTAATCAAGAAAAAACTGTTACTATCCTTGATTTTCCACAAAAAAATAAATTGACCATTTATGAAAAAAAACTTTCATTTCTTCATGATATGCGTAAATTAAAAGGCTCTTATGCAGAATTAACGCTAAAGAGCAATTATGAACAGACAAATACAAATGATTATTTAGCCATAACACTCACTGATGAAGAAGATATTCCTGATGCCATCAATCGTCTGCGTTCTATCTATCCTAATATCATGCAACTGACCTATGATAACCTTCGTACCAAAACAGTCCAAAATATCGAAACTACAGATATTGCCAATTTAAAAACGCCATTAAATCTCTTTGAAGAATTATATTACAAACAAAATAATCAAAATTTAAATGATAAGCAAATAGATATTTTACAAGAATTAATCCAAGATATCTGGGAGGGAAAATAATGCGTCCTTTAAAATTAACTATATCAGCTTTCGGTGCTTATGCTGATAAATGCGAATTGGATATGAGTCTATTAGGCAATAAAGGTATCTATCTAATCAGTGGCAATACAGGTGCAGGCAAAACCACAATTTTTGATGCTATTACTTTTGCCCTCTATGGTCATACTAGTGGTGGTATCCGTGAAAATGAAATGCTTCGCAGTAAATACGCCGATAAAAACACACCTACATTTGTAGAAATGACTTTTTCATACAACAATAAATCATACACTATTCGCCGTAATCCTGAATATTTTCGCCCTGCAAAAAAAGGAAATGGCTTCGTCAAAGAAAAAGCTCAAGCAGAATTTTATCCACCCAATCAACAGCCAATAACTGGCATAAAAGAAGTAAACTCTGCCATAAATGAATTAATCGGTCTTGATGTAAATCAATTCACGCAAATAGCCATGATTGCTCAAGGAGAATTTTTAAAATTAATCCATGCTTCGACAAAAGAACGCAGTGATATTTTTCGCAAAATCTTTAATACTAAACCCTACCAACAATTACAAGAAAAATTAAAAGAACGCTTCAATGCCCTCAAAAAAGATTTTCTCTTGATTAATAACAGTATTAAGCAATATATAGAAACAATCATACTTCCTGAAAATATGAATTATGACTTCAATCCCTTGATGCCTAAAGATTGCCTTATAAATCTAAAACAAATCATTAATCAAGATAAAAATGATTTAAAACAATTAGAAAAAGATTTTACGGTTTTAGAACAAAATATCAAAGAAAATGAAAAAATTATAAATACTGCTATTAATCAACAGCAAATACAGCAAAAAATCAATGAATATCAGTCAGCATTAACAGCTAAAGCAAAAATACTCCCTAATATTCAAGAAAAATTATCCCTAGTACAAAAAGATTTTGAAATAAAATCCACTTCACTAAATGTGAATATTGTCAAATTAACAGAAGAATTACCTAAATATCAATATATATCTAAACAACAAAATCTCTTACAAACAGCAAAAAAAGCATTGCAAAGCAAACAGCAACAAATGGCAAATGATGAAGCCACTTTAGCAAAATTAACGCAAACTATAAATGATATACAAACAGATTTAAAAAATCTAACAGATGTAAATGTACAGATTGAACAAACAAATTCTGCACAAAAAGAAAATAATCAACGACTACAAAATTTAACAAAACTCTCTACACTACTCGAAGAATATAAACAAACATCTTTAAAACACAAAGAATATAAGACAAAATGGCAACAACAACAGGCAAAACTTGCTGAATTAGAGCAAATTTATAATCAACAAAATCACTTGTTTTTGGCAGAACAAGCAGGCATTTTAGCCAAAGATTTAAAACCATACACACCTTGCCCTGTTTGCGGTTCTACAAATCACCCACAATTAGCCAAAATATCTACGTTGGCACCAACTCAAGCAGAACTTGAACAATTAAAAAATAGATGCGATATTTTCTCCCAAAAATTGAATGAAATTACCCAATTAGCTAGCGAATTAAATGGTAAATTGCATAATCTCTTTACAGAAATAAAAGCACAAGCCGAAAATATTTTAGGTAACTTCACTCAAAAAACTATCTTTCATGATGTAGAAATAAAAAAATGTGAACTTCTAAACGAAAAAAATCAGCTTGATAAGCAATTAATCCAGTTAAATAAATTGAGTCAAAAACAAATAAACTTAAATGCACAATTAGAAAAAAATCTATTATTGCAAAAAAACTTAGAACAAAAACTTCTAACATTAAATACTTCTATCGTCAAAGAAAATACAGATATTGAAATCTTAACAACTGAAATCAATACCTTAACTAAAGCTCTTTTATTCACTGATGAAAATGAAGCTAAAGAGCAACTTCAAAAATATAAACAAACACAAAATTATTTACAACAAAATCTCGCTACTGCTCAAACTGAATTTGATAAATTAAATCAATCACTTGTAGAAATCAAAGCAAAAATCGCCTCACTACAAACACAACTCACACCTCAAAATTATGATTTAAACGAATTAGAAAAAATTCAACAAGAATATTTAGCAACAAAAGAAAATTTAATGCCTCAAATACAAAAACTGCATACTCGAATTACTACTAATCACCAAATTCAACAAAAATTAATGAAAAAAATCGAACTATTAGATACTAAACAATCCTTTTATAGCAATATACAGGCACTCTACACTACAGCTACAGGTTCAGTTGCCGGCAAAGAACGCATTATGCTTGAAACTTATGTGCAAATGCACTATTTCGATCGAATTTTAATTCGAGCTAATACTCGTTTGATGATGATGACACAAGGTCAATATGAATTAGTGCGCTGTAAATCAAGTGAACAACTTCGCTCGCAAACTGGTTTAGAATTAGATGTAATCGACCACTACAACGGCACGACTCGCAGTGTAAAAACTCTATCTGGTGGCGAGTCCTTCAAAGCTTCCTTATCTTTAGCTCTCGGTTTATCCGATGAAATTCAATCTTTTGCCGGTGGTATTCATTTAGATACTATGTTTATTGATGAAGGGTTTGGCTCTTTAGATAGTGAATCACTTGCTCAAGCAATCAAAGTTCTTTCTCAATTATCTCAAGGAAATAAATTAATCGGTATCATCTCTCATGTAGATGAATTAAAAGAAAAAATTGATAAACAAATTCAAATCACCAAAAATCATGAAAAAGGTAGCACGGCTAAAATCCTTATTTAACAAGGGTTTTAGTCCCCTTTTTTACAAAGCAAAAAAAACTTTAATTTTTTTCAAAAAAAGTGTTGACATTTGTTTCAAAGTTCTATATAATAATCTACGTTGTCAAGCGACAACAACGCAATACGGTTCACTAGCTCAGTTGGCAGAGCACCTGACTTTTAATCAGGGTGTCCCGAGTTCGAATCTCGGGTGAGCCACCATTACAATGGCGCGTTGGTCAAGTGGTTAAGACACCGCCCTTTCACGGCGGCTTCATGGGTTCGAATCCCATACGCGTCACCATATTTGGGCGATTAGCTCAGCTGGGAGAGCGCTTGCCTTACAAGCAAGATGTCAGCAGTTCGATCCTGTTATCGCCCACCACTACGGCCCGGTAGTTTAGTTGGTTAGAATGCCGCCCTGTCACGGCGGAGGTCAGGGGTTCAAGTCCCCTTCGGGTCGCCATTTTTATTTGCCTCGGTAGCTCAGTCGGTAGAGCAGGGGACTGAAAATCCCCGTGTCAGTGGTTCGATTCCGCTCTGAGGCACCATTTTTTTATTTGGGCGGTTAGCTCAGCTGGGAGAGCGCTTGCCTTACAAGCAAGATGTCAGCAGTTCGATCCTGTTACCGCCCACCATAATGAAATATCTACACTACCCTCTCTCATTAAAGGGTAGTTTTTTTATACCCAAATTTAAGTATTTATGATAAACTTTCTATATAAAATTATTTTTACCAAAATTTGATAAAGGAGTCTGCTATATGATTAAATGGATTATCTCCGATATGGACGGTACTTTACTTGTTGAACCTAATAAATTACCTGATGATTTTGATGAAATTATGGATTTATTAAAACAACATAATATTATGTTTTCACCTGCTAGCGGACGCCAATATCAAGCACTTGTTTCCCAATTTCCTAAATATAAAGATGATTTACTTTTTATTTCTGAAAATGGGACTTATGTCTGCCAACATGATAAAGAAATTTTCTCTGCTACATTACCAGATACTGCTGTACAAAAAATTATTGATGAAACTGCAAAATTGCCAAAAGTAGAAATTGTATTAAGCGGTAAAAAAGGTGGCTATATCATCTCTCAAAATAAAGAATTTCATGATGAATTAAATCTTTATTACACTCAGTATAAAATTCTTCATGATTTTTCTGAAGTTGATGATGAAATTATTAAAATTTCTCTTTGTGATTGTTTTAATCGCGATTCTTTAAATAATGTCTATAAAAAATTCTTACCTTTAGCTGATGAAATGCAAGTAGTTTTAAGCAGTGATATCTGGGTTGATATCATTCCTCTAGGCATCAACAAAGGTGTAGCTATCCAAAAATTACAGAAAAAATTAAATATAAAACCAGAAGAATGTGTCGCTTTTGGCGATTATTTAAATGATTATGAAATGATGCAATCTGTATATTATAGTTATGCTATGGAAAATGCCATTCCTGAATTAAAGAAAGTAGCTCGCTATATAGCACCACCAAATTATAAAAATGGTGTAGTTAAAACAATTCGTCAATTACTTGCTCAACAAGAAAGCAATCATTGATTAAATATCAAATAGAAAGAAGCTAATATTATGAAATTAGATTATCATATGCATTTTGAATATGGCTCTTATGATGAAAATTGGGTCAAAGGATTTTTTGATAGTGCCAAAAACCATGGATTGACAGAAATCGGCATCTCCGAACATAGCCATACTTTTCCTGAATTCAAAGATTTATATTATCAGGATTTAATTTTAGATGATAGCTTTGTAGGTAAATTCCAACAGCAATGGTTAAAGAAAAATAAATTCAAATACACTTTAGATGATTATTTTAACTTTATGGCTAAATTACGAAAATTAGGCTACAAGGTTAAAACAGGAATTGAAGTATGCAATTTCCAAGACCAAGAAAAAGTAAAAAGTATTTTAGCACCATATGATTTTGATTATATCATTGGCTCTATCCATTTTCTTCATGGTTGGGCTTATGATTCTTCAGAAATAAAAGATGAATGGAATAATCATACTTTAGAAGAAATCTATGATTGGTATGCACAAGAAGTTGAAAAACTCTGCGCTAGTAAAATTTATGATGTTTTAGGTCATCCATTTAATATTCGTTTATTTAAAAATATACCAGATTTTGATGTTACACCTTATTTAGTCCGTGTAGCTAAAGCTGTTAAAGAAGCTAATATGGCTATCGATATCAATACTGGTACTTTATATCGCTATCCTATAGCTGAAATTTCACCATATCCTGATTTTATGAAAATCGCTGTAGAATACAATCTTCCTATTATTACTTCTTCTGATGCACATAAACCAGAACATTGTGGCAATCATATTGATGATGCTATTTCATATGCAAAATCTTTTGGCTATACAAAATCAATAAACTTCACTAATCGACAACGTAAATTTGTTGATTTAGGTTAACAAAAAATATAATAAAAAACTGCTCTAAAAAATTTAAACAAAAATAATTTTTGCAAGAGCAGTTTTTTTTAACTAAATACTTAAATAAAAAATCCATATATAAAATTAGCATATAATACTATACTTTAATTCAATAAAAATTATTATCAAGAACATATATTTTTTATCTTCTGTTGTATTCTTTTTCGTTTCTGATAAATAGCCTGTATCGAAACATTATATATTTTACTTAATTTTGTAACAGGAATATTTAATATTACTAAAGCTATTAATAAGTCCCATTCATCTTTTTTTAAATATGATTTTATAGCTTTTAAAAGTAAATTATCATAACCCGCAGATAATTCTGTCATATACTTAGCAAAAGCGTCTACATTTACCCACGCATCAGTAGTAACTATTGTTGTACTTCCACCAGTCCAAACAAGTGGAGACATATCTATTCCACCGCCTTCATGCCAACATTGAGAAACAAAATTTGTACAATCTACCTGATATTCTCCTTCATCATAATTTACATAATCAGGATTATGACTATCATACCATTTTTCAGTATATTCAATAGCACCTTTACGATTTAAAACTGTATTCATAATAAAACCTCCAAATTTAGTATAATAAAAGATAGTAGCTACAATACCTTTTCATATACTAATAAGAGATTTTTTTTACATTTTAAATACTGGAGATGATATCTTTGAAAAAAATTTTTTTATTAATATTAATTTTATTAACTATAAAATCAACACTATATAGTTTTAATCTTCACTTAATAGAACCTATTAAATTTTCTCTTTCTAACTCTTATTATACTTACAAATTAATGCACTACAATTATACTCAATATATTCCTATTGAAGATACATTATTAACATCTATTGCTCAAAAGAAACAACCATTTGATGAACATATACAACAAATAATGACTAAAGATGTTTATGATACTTTATACTATAAATTTAAAAACTATGAAAAAGTTGAACCCATACTATCTATAAAAATAATCGACCAACGTATTGATAAAAACGATCCTAACCTTATTTATATTGATTTTTTAATTATTCAACCTTTTAAATCTAATAATAACAGCTTACTAAATTATCGTTTTACTTTTGATCAAATTATTGTTTTACAAAGTAAAGATAACAGCTGGAAATGTATTTCCTATGAACAACCTGTAAAATATCACTCTGATAGAGTATTTTTTAGTTATTGGAATAATCTAGAATACAATTATTCTAACCAAATTAATTATCAAATAATCAATGAGATAAACCAAATAAACCTAGCTTATAATGACAATAATATTTTTAAAACATATATACACTTAAAAAATATTATTAATTTTATAAGAAAATATCATCAATAATTATAAATTATATTACTAAAACATTATGATTTAAAGAAACTAATCTCTAGTTTAAAAGAAAATGATAAATAAAAGTTAATATCTATTTTCAATGTATATATTTTTTTACTATTATCAAATTCTTTTAATAAATTAAATTTAAAATTTTTATTCATCATAACGAGGACAAATAAAACGTACTTCTGTTACACCACCATTAGGGTATACATCACTTAATGGTCTTTGTAAATGATGTTTTGTATGTGCTGCATAACAAATGCCATATACAGGATCTATTTTAGAAATTATTACTGAATGATACCAGCCATCATGTTCTTCACTTTCACTATAAAATTGAATAATATCACCAATAGTAACCTCATTACTGTCCCATTTCATTACAGCAATAGATAATCCATCTTCAGTATCAGCAGAAGATGTATTTGTCATATATTCAGCAAAATCATCTACAATAGTCCATGATTTTGTTGTAGCTCCTGGTACAAAAGATACATTCCAGTTTGGATTTCTTGGAATCCCCGCATAATTCCAACATTGAGAAACAAAATTTGTACAATCATTACCATCAAAATGAGGAAAAAGCTTATTATAATTTCCACTTTCTTCATCCCAATATTTTTGTGCATATTCTACAGCTTTTTGTCTATTTAATACTATAGCCATGATAAAACCTCCTAAAATTTTTTAGATAGTAGCTACATTATCTTTTCATATACTAACAATAAGTTTTTCACTTTATTTTTAATATCAAAAGGTGTTTATTATGAAAAAAATTTTTATTGCTTTTCTTATATTAAGTATTATTATCTTTTCTTATAATAATATTTGGCAAACATACAGAACATATATTTCTATTCATCAGAATTTTCAATCATATCTACCAACAAATAAACTTGAAACAATTATGAATAAAACTATTCAAGGAAAAGAACCTTTTAATAAAATTATTCAACAACACATGAGTGAACAAGTATATAATTCATTAAGTATAAATCAAAATATAAATAATAAAGTTCGTATCATAAATCAAGTATTAGATACTAATAATCCTAATATTATCTATATAAATCTTCTTACATTTACCAAAAATTCATTAGGTTATATTGTTTATGTAAATCAAATTATGGCTGTAAAAAAACATAACCAATGGTACTTATTAGAAAATCTCTCTTCTCATCAAGTTAATGATTGTTGGTATTATAAAGTAAATGATGCTATATACTTTAGTTATATCGCTTGGTAAACTTCTAAAAATAATATCAAAAACAAAATATGAGCAAAAACAATATATTAGCTTTTTTATTTCAAACTATATTTTGCCATGAAAAAACCGAACTCCTAATCGCTAGATTTTAGGTCTAACTTTTGGAGTTCGGTTTATTTCATACTCATTCTCTTTTTTTATTAGTAGATTTTTTTTATTTTAAAACCATTCTGGTGTAATTCATTCGTTATTTGATTAATATGCTCAATACCATTTGTTTCCACAGTTACTTCAAGCACTACTTTTTTGAAGCTATCTGTTACTTTAGCCTGATTATGGTCTAATTTAATTACATTAGCATTTAAATCTGCTAAAATTTGAGAAATCGCCAATAACTGACCAGGTTTATCTGGAAGTTGTACACTAAAGCAGAATACTCGACCACGAGCGATTAAAGCTTTATCAATAAGTGCTGAAATTGTAGAAATATCAATATTACCACCACTTACGATAGCAGCCACTTTCTTACCTTTGAATTGTAATTTTCTGCTAGCTGCTAAAGATAATACGCCCGCACCTTCAGCAATCAATTTATGTTTTTCAATCAAAGATAATAAAGCTGACATAATTTCAAATTCAGAAACTGTGATTACTTCATCTACATATTTTTTAATGAATTCAAATGTTACATCACCTGGTGTTTTTACTGCTGTACCTTCTGCTACAGTATCAACACTTGGCAAGGACACTACTTTATTTTCTTGAAGTGATGCTTTGATACAAGCTGCTCCACAAGGTTCTACACCAATTACTTTTACATGTGGATTTACCATTTTAGTCGCAAGTGCTACACCACTGGCAAAACCGCCACCACCGATAGGTACTAAAATCGCATCAACATCTTTTAAATCATCAATGATTTCTAAAGCTGTAGTACCTTGACCTAAGATAACTTCGATATCATTAAATGGGTGGATAAATGTATAATTAAATTCTTGTTGTAATTCTACTGCTTTTGCTGCCGCATCATCAAAACTATCTCCAGATAATACAACTTCTGCTCCATAAGCACGAGTTGCTTCTACTTTTAATAATGGAGTAGTCGCTGGCATAACAATTACAGCCTTAACGCCTAATTGTTGAGCTGCATAAGCTACACCTTGAGCATGATTACCAGCTGAAGCTGCAATTACACCATGAGCTTTTTGTTCTTCACTCAACTGACTAATGCAGTTATACGCTCCGCGAAGTTTGAAAGAACCTGTTTTTTGCAAGTTTTCAGGTTTTATATATATATCATTATGTGATAAATTGGAAAAATAATCACTGTAGATTAATTTAGTTTTGTATATAACACCATCTAAATTTTTAACAGCACGATATACATCAGCTATAGTTGTTTTTTCTACTATTTCCTGTGGTGTTAATTTTACTTCTACTTGCTCTTTAGCCAATAAAACCATCTCCTTTTTGTTTACTTAAAATTATGTAGATGTTTTCTATTATATCATAAAATTAACAACTTTACATATATAAAAAATTGTAAATAAAAAAAGTGATGAATTAAACTCCTATTTAGTCTAATTCATCACTGTTATTTTTATTAGTTAAATAAATATCCAGATGGGTCTACAGCTTGTCCATTTATGCGAACTTCATAATGTACATGAGGACCTGTTGAAAAGCCTGTACTTCCCATATAAGCAATAATCTGTCCACGTTTTACTTGTTGACCTGCAGATACTACTACATAAGAAGCATGTCCATAACGAGTCATCACTCCGTTGCCATGATCGATATCTACCATATTGCCATATCCGCCAGAATTCCAACCAGCAATGCTGACAACGCCATCAGCTGTTGCTCTGATTGGTGTTCCCATATCATTTGCAATATCAATACCAGGGTGGAAATCGCTACCGCCCCAACGAAGACCATATGGTGAACTTACTACACCTTTAGCTGGCCAAATAGATGGAGTAATAGATATAGTCTGATTAGCAATTGCTACTTGCTGACGTTTCATCATGATAGCAGTCTGCAAACGTTTTTTCAATTCTTCCATATTATTTAGTTTACCATTCATTGTATTTTCTACAGTATCTAAGGTAAGACGTACATTTTCTATGGTAGGTGTTTGCGGATAAGGTCCACCTTGTCCATTTTGTTCTGGATTTACACTATCTCCATTATTTCCTTCTGAAAGTTCTATACCAGATAATTGTTTTAATTCATTTTCCAAATTATTTAATTGGTCCATATCTTCTTTTAAGCTATTAGCTTTTTTATCAAGTTCAGATAATTGTTGCTGTTGAAGTGCATTTGCTTCTTGCAATTCTTGTAAATGCTGTTTATCTGCTTGATTATTGAAATATACATAACCTGCAAAACTCAATGAACCAACGACTAATACTATCATAATAACTACAGATGCCATCACATATCTAAGCATATTTTTACTTATAGTAAATAATTTTACATCATCTGTTTTATTAGGTATGATTTTTATTGTATATTCATCATTTTTTACTACTTTTTTATCTTCTTTTATATCTTCTATTTCTGTTTCTATATTATTTTGTTCAGTAGCTTGTTTATTTAACTCTTCCTGACTCAAAACTTAAACCTCCTGTATCTTTAAATAATAAATAATAGTAAACATTTATTTCCTAATTTCTTATTATAACATAAATAAAAAGCATTTTGCCTTGCAAATAGCCTAGCAAAATGCTTTTTTTCATTAAAATTCAATTAAGATTTTATCTAATTTCCCTACAACTTTCTCTTTTTACTAAAAAATACGGCACAATAATTTTTGTCGCAAATAAATTAGGATTTTCTATATGCTTACTAAGTTGAGAAGCCGCTTCTACTCCCAATTGATAAGCATTTATATCTATAGATGTCAATTGTGGATTCATCATACGAGCAAAGATAGAATTATTAAAACTTATGATGGATAAATCCTCTGGCACTTTTAAATTGCATGCAGAAATCAAATTACCTATAGAAACAGCTACAATATCATCATAAATCAATAAAGCAGTTGGTCGATTTTCACTAATTAGCAAATCCTTAAGCTTATTATATTTTTCCTCAGAATTCAATGCAAATTCTAAACAATAATTAGGATTATATTCAATATTATGTTCACTTAATGCTAATAAATATCCGGCTTTTCGATCGCTAGAAAATACCTTGTAATTATCTGTACCTATATAAGCAATTTTATTATGACCTAAAGATATTAGATATTCACATGCTTCTTTTGCAGCTTGCACATTATCATTATCTACATAAATAGTATCATTTATCATTTTTGTAGCTTTACCAATCAATACAAATAACAATTTTTGCTCATACATATAATTGATTATTAAATCATCTATATTTGAATATAAAAAGATAAATCCATCTACCTCTGAAGCTTTTATACTTCTTATCAATTCTTCATCAGTTTCACCTGTTATTACTAATAAAGTATATTGCTTTTTATTACAATATTTACCAATTCCCTTTATAGCTTCTAAATAAAAAGGATTTTCATAAACATCTGTTTTACTTTTAGGAAATACTACACCTATTTTACGCATACTAATATTCTGTTGTAAATTATTTTGCTCGTAACCTAATTCTTCCATCGCTTTTTTTACTCTGTCCTTTGTTTCTTGACTAATCGATGGATGATTTTTACACGTTCTTGATACTGTTGACGGTGATACCCCAGCCAATTTCGCGACATCTTTAATTGTAACTGCCATAAAAATTCTCCTCTATATCTATAATAAAAAATCGTCTTTAATATTTATAAATATTAAACCACATTTCAATAATTAACGCAACTATTTACGCAATAAATTGCATTTATTTTGCGTAAAATATTTTATTTTTAATGCAAATATTTCGTAAAACTTATTGCAATTTTTCGCAAAACTCTTTATAATAAAAATATAATCATTACTGAAGCGATTTTAAAGATATTTATAATGTATGCAATAAAAATTATGAGGAAGTGTTTTTATGGAAAGTAAATCCCTACAACTTTTATCACCAATTACGGGAAAAACAATACCACTTACTGAAGTTCCTGACCCTGTATTTTCTACAAAAATGATGGGTGATGGTATTGCAATCATTCCATCAGAAGGTAAAATCTACAGTCCTGTTGATGGTGAAATCACTATGATTGCAGCAACAAAACATGCCTATGGCATCAAAGCTGATAATGGATTAGAACTACTCATTCATTTTGGCTTGGAAACAGTAGCTTTAAATGGTGAAGGCTTTACTGTTCACGTGCAAGCTGGCGATAAGATAAAAGCTGGCACATTAATTGCCGAAGTAGATTTTTCTTTCATGCAACAAAAAAATATCAATTTAATTACACCATTTATCATTTGTGGTGGCATGGAAAACATGACATTAAACTATAATTACAACGAAGTAACTCATGGTGAAGATGCCATCATAACTTTAACCATGCAAACTATGCAAAGTGTGCAAAATCCTATGCAACAAGAAACAAAATCAACTGTAGAAGAAGCGCCAAAGAAAAAATTTCATATTGATTTTGATTTCTTACAAAAACTTGGCAAAGTGTTAATGACAGTTATCGCTGTTATGCCTGCTGCTGGTCTTATGATTTCTCTTGGTAAATTAATTCAAATGTGTGGTGCTGATATTTCCTTAATCATGATTATTGGTAACACTATGGAAAATATCGGTTGGGCAATTATCGGTAATTTACATATTTTATTTGCTACTGCCATTGGTGGTTCATGGGCAAAAGAAAAAGCTGGTGGTGCCTTTGCTGCTATAATTGCTTTCATTTTAATCAATCGAATAACTGGTTCTATTTTTGGTGTAACTACAGATATGTTAAGCCAAGCTGACGCTACAACTTATACTTTATTAGGTCAAACAATTCCTGTTAAAGGCTATTTTGTTGAAGTTCTTGGTGCAGCCGCTCTCAACATGGGTGTATTTGTCGGTATTATTTCTGGCTTTGTCGGTGGTATTGTCTACAATAAATACTACAATTTCCGCAAATTACCAGATTGTTTAGCCTTTTTTAATGGTAAACGCTTTGTACCTTTAATGGTCATTATTTATTCCGTCGTAATTTCTGTAATTCTCAGTTTTTTCTGGACTTATGTACAAACAGGTATTAATAATTTTGGTATTTGGATTGCTAATTCATCTTCTACTTATCCTGTACTTGCTCCATTTATTTATGGTACTTTAGAACGTTTACTTTTACCATTTGGTTTACATCATATGCTTACCATTCCAATGAACTACACATCTTTTGGTGGTACTTATCAACTTTTAACAGGTGCAAATGCTGGAACTTTTGTATTTGGACAAGATCCTCTATGGCTTGCTTGGGCAAATGATTTAATCAATTTCAAAAATATGGGTGATATGGCTTCTTACAATCAATTATTAAATGAAGTAACACCTGCTCGTTTCAAAGTTGGTCAAATGATCGGTGCTACTGGTATGTTGCTTGGTATCGCCTTAGCTATGTATCATCGTGTCGATAAAGATAAACGTCATAAATATAAATCCATGTTTGTATCCACTGCACTTGCTGTATTTTTAACTGGTGTAACTGAACCACTTGAATTTATGTTTATGTTTGCCGCTGTTCCTTTATATATCGTTTATGCAATTCTTCAAGGTCTAGCTTTTGCTATGGCTGGTATTATAGATTTACGCCTTCATTCTTTTGGCAATATTGAGTTTATCACTCGTATTCCTATGTCTGTAAAAGCAGGACTTACTGGAGATATTATTAACTTTTTAATTTGTATTGTAGCCTTTTTTGCTATCGGTTATGTTGTAGCTTATTTCATGATTGGCAAATTTCAATTTGCTACACCTGGTCGTTTAGGTAATTATGACAGTATAAACAATGATGAAGATAATTCTAAAACTACTGTACAAGGCTCTGCTCAAGCTGAAGCTATTATTAAACTTTTAGGTGGTAGAGAAAATATCACTCTCGTTGATGCTTGTATGACCAGATTGCGTGTAACTGTTAAAGATATCAATAAAGTAGCAGATTTAGATCAATGGAAAAAATATGGTGCTTTAGGTTTAGTAAAAAAAGATAATGGCGTTCAAGCTATTTATGGGCCTAAAGCCGATGTTTTAAAATCTGACATCAATGACATTCTTTAAATATATCAATTGACGAGGTAATTTATATGAAATTACTAACACTTAATTCTCACAGTCTTTTAGAAGAAGATTATCTTAAAAAAACACAAATTTTTGTAGAAGAAATTCTTCAAGAAAATATTGATGTCTTCGCACTTCAAGAAGTCAATCAATCACATGATGACAAAATCTTAGCTAAAAATCCTCATAACTATTATGGTACATCAATTTTAAAGCAAAATAATCATGCGCTATATATTGCTGATTTACTAGCTAAACAAGGTAAAAACTATCATTGGATTTGGGAAGATTGTCATCTTGGCTATGACATCTATGATGAAGGTATTGCTATCTTTTCCAAATATCCCATTATAGATACAAAAGTAATTCCATTATCTAAAACACAAGATCATACAAATTATAAAACGCGTAAAGCTTTAGCTATTTGTTGTGAAGTAAATCAACAAAAAACATGGTTTATTTCTATGCATATGGGCTGGTGGAATGATGAAGAAGAACCATTTCAACGCCATTGGCAAAATTTAATTACAGCTCTAAAGCCAATTTCTAAAGATACTATTTTCTTAATGGGAGATTTCAATAATCGCAGTGATATCAAAGATGAAGGTTACAATCTTATTCTTAAAGATAAATGGTATGACTTGTATGAATTAGCTCAAATACGTGATGAAGGAATTACCAGTTCTTCTGGCATTGCTGGTTGGTTTTCTCAAAATAGTGAAGCTATCCGCATTGACTATATTTTTTGCAATAAAAAAATAAATGTACAGTCTCAAAAATCTATATTTACTGGCATAGATAAACCTACTATATCTGATCATTTTGCTGTACTAACAGAATGTACAAAAGGAGTATAAAATCATGAGAGCAAGTGGCATTTTATTACCAATCTTTTCCCTGCCTGGTGGTCATGGAATTGGTTGCTTTAATCAAGAAGCTTATAAATGGATAGATTATTTAAAACAAGCTAAACAAAGTTATTGGCAAATATTGCCTTTAGGTGCAACTAGCTATGGCGATTCACCTTATCAATCATTTTCTACTTTTGCAGGAAATCCTTATTTTATTTCTTTAGATGATTTAGTAGCTAAAAATTGGTTAAATATCGATGAATTACCAATTCAAGAAGAAAATACTACTATCAATTATGCAAACTTATATCATACACGTTTTGATTTATTGAGATTAGCTTTTGAACGTAGTCATATCACAGATAATCATGATTTCCAATCATTTATAAATAATGAAGCATATTGGCTAAATGATTATGCTTTATTTATGGCAATAAAAGATTATTTTAATGGAGTATCTTGGCAACAATGGCCTGAAGATATCCGCCATAGAACAACAGATGCTATGAACTACTACACAAATAAATTACAAGAAAATATTACTTTTTATAAATTCCTTCAATTCATCTTTTGGGAACAATGGCAAAAATTAAAAGCTTATGCAAACAGTCAAGGTATTTCTATAATCGGTGATATTCCAATCTATGTAGCTTATGATAGTGCTGATACTTGGTCTAATCCTCATCTCTTTCAATTAGATGAAAATTTATTGCCAACAGCAGTTGCTGGTTGTCCGCCAGATGGCTTTTCCGCTGATGGTCAACTTTGGGGCAACCCTTTATATGCTTGGGAAAGACATGCACAAGAAAATTTTTCTTGGTGGATATCTCGTATTTCTTGGTGCTATAAATTATATGATGTTGTTCGTATTGACCATTTCCGTGGCTTTGATGAATATTATTCTATTCCTTACGGAAATACTACAGCTAAAGGTGGTCATTGGGTAAAAGGCCCTGGAATAAATCTTTTCCAACAAATAAAAAATACACTTGGCAATAAAGAAATCATTGCTGAAGACCTTGGCTATTTAACTGACTCCGTTCGCCAATTAGTAAAAGATACAGGCTATCCAGGAATGAAAGTTTTAGAATTTGCCTTTGATAGTCGCGATTCTAGTGGAGCTAATAATTATTTACCTCATAATTACAATGAAAATTGTGTAGTTTATACTGGCACTCATGATAATGAAACAATGCTTGGCTGGTTTAAGTCAATCTTGCCAGAAGAAAAAAATTCTTTGCGTCGCTATTTATGTACTGATACTCAAGATGATTTAAAACTACTAGATAAAGCTATTTGTTTAGCTATGCAATCTGTAGCTAAAATGTGTATCATTCCTATGCAAGATTGGTTACAACTAGATAATACAAGTCGCATAAATAAACCATCTACACTTGGTGGTAATTGGTGCTGGCGCATGAATAATTCTCAACTCAGTGAAAAACTAAATCAAAAAATTGCTTCTATTACAGCCATTTATGGTAGAAATAAAAAATAAGGAGAATATCTATGTTAACTAAATTAAATAATATATTACAAATCCAATTTCAAAAAGATATTGATAACTGTACAAATGAAGAATTATATATAGCCTTATTAATGTTAGTTAAAGCATTAAGCCAAAATCGTCCCCTCACACAAACTAAACGAAAATTATATTATATTTCAGCTGAATTTTTAATTGGTAAACTCTTATCTAATAATCTAATTAATCTTGGTATTTATGACGAAATTAATTCTTTATTACAAGAACACGGTAAAGATTTAAGTATTATTGAAGAAATAGAACCTGAACCATCTTTAGGTAATGGTGGTCTTGGTCGACTTGCTGCTTGCTTTTTAGACTCTATTGCTACACTTAATCTTTCTGGTGATGGTATCGGTTTAAATTATCATCTTGGTCTATTTAAACAAAAATTTATCAATCACCTTCAAAAAGAAGAAGTTAATCCATGGTTACAAAAAGACAATTGGCTCAATGATACAAATATAGGCTTTGATATTCAATTCAAAGATTTTACTGTACATTCTCATCTTTATGATATTGATGTTATTGGTTATGGACAAGGGCTGAATAAATTACATCTTTTTGACCTAGACAGTATCGATGAAAATATTGTTAAAGAAGGTATATCTTTTGATTTAACAGATATTAAAAAAAATCTCACTTTATTTTTATATCCTGATGATAGTACAAAAGAAGGTCAATTACTTCGCATCTATCAACAATATTTCATGATTAGCAATGCAGCTCAATTAATTTTAATGGAAGAAAAAGCTAAAGGTCATGACCTCAAAGACTTACATCAACATGTATGTATTCAAATCAATGATACTCATCCATCAATGATTATTCCTGAACTTATCTATCGCTTATTAAAAGAAGGTATTCATTTAAAAGAAGCAGTGCATATCGTAACAAATACTTGTGCTTATACAAATCATACTATTTTAGCTGAAGCTTTAGAAAAATGGCCTATGGATTATCTCCGTCAAGTAGTACCACATTTAATTCCAATAATTGAAATCCTCGATACTGTTGCATTCACACGCAGTGAAGAAGAAGACGTCCAAATTATCGATAAAGAAAATCGTGTGCATATGGCTAATATGGATATTCATTTTGGCTATAGTATCAATGGTGTAGCTTCTTTGCATACTGATATTCTAAAAAATAGTGAATTAAATGCCTTTTATAAACTCTATCCGCAAAAATTCAATAATAAAACTAATGGTATTACATTCCGTCGTTGGTTATTGCATTGTAATCATGAACTTAGCCAATATATTCAATCTCTAATAGGCAATAAATTTCTACAAGATGCTACAAAATTAAAAGAACTATTACAATATATTAATGATGAAAATGTATTATCTACACTTTTAAAAATTAAAGCTCATAATAAACAAAAACTCGCAGATTACATTCAAAAAACTATGCAAATCAGCATTAATCCAGATAGTATCTTTGATATTCAAATCAAACGCTTACATGAATATAAACGTCAACAAATGAATTTACTCTATATCATCAATTTACTATTAAAAATCAGACAAGGTTATCGACCAAAAACACCTATAACTTTCATTTTTGGCGCTAAAGCTGCACCCGCATATGTCATTGCCAAAGATATCATTCATGCTATTTTATGTCTTCAAGATATCATCGCTAAAGACTCTATTGCTAATAAATATATTCAAGTTGTCATGATTGAAAACTACAATGTTTCTCAAGCTGAAAAATTAATTCCTGCTTGCGATATTTCTGAACAAATTTCACTTGCTAGTAAAGAAGCTAGTGGTACTGGCAATATGAAAATGATGTTAAACGGCGCAATTACATTAGGTACAGAAGATGGTGCTAATGTAGAAATTCATCAATTAGTAGGTGATGATAATATCTATATCTTTGGTGAAAGCAGTGATAATGTCATCAATCATTACACAAAACAAGATTATAATGTCAAAGATTATTATGAAAATGATACAGAAATTGAAAACACACTTAAATTCTTGATTTCTAAAGAAATGCTTTCCATTGGCAATGCTGAAAATCTTCAACGTTTATATAATGAATTAAGTAATAAAGATTGGTTTATGACTTTACTTGATTTAAAATCATATATTCAAGCTAAAGATAAAGCTTTCCATGATTATTTAAATCGTCAAAATTGGGCAAAAATGTCTTTAACAAATATTGCTAACGCTGGCTATTTTTCTAGTGACCGCACAATCGCTGAATATAATAACGATATTTGGAAATTAGATAAATAATCTGCCACTAAATGAGGTGTCAATATGTCTTTTGATAATATAAAAATATATATGCAAAATGGTAAATTAACAGATTTAGAAATAAATTATTATATTAATAAATTAAAAAAAATATACCAAAGTAAAAAATTACAACGTATATCTTTTATTTTAGGCGAAGATTATATTGACTTAAGATATATGTTTGAAGCTTATCCTTTTGAAAGAATATGGCGAATCCCCTCTAAAAAATAATATAAAAAAAGACTATCGTAAAAATTTACGATAGTCTTTTTTCTTATCTAAAATACAATATTTATTTACCCATTTTTATATAATTTAAACGACCGCCAGCCATTAAAATATCAATATCTAATTGAGATAATGCATGATTTACGGCAAAAGAAGTTTTCTTAGTAACATTTTCTACCATCATAGCTTTTCCTGGAGCAAGCTGATGTAAATTACTGATTTTCAATACATCGCCTTCATCAATAGTATCATAATCTGCTTCATTTGCAAAAGTGAATGGTACGATACCAAAGTTTATGAGATTAGCTTGATGTATACGCGCAAAGCTTTTAGCGATAACAGCTTTAATGCCTAAATACATTGGTGCAAGTGCTGCATGTTCACGGCTAGAACCTTGACCATAGTTTTGACCTGCAACGATAAAGCCACCGCCAACAGATAAGCAATGTTGTTTAAATCCAGCTTGTACATCACGGAAAATAAATTCAGATATTTTTTCAATATTAGAACGGAATGGCAATACTTTTGCCCCTGCTGGAGCGATATGGTCTGTAGTAATATTATCTACTACTTTAATTACTACTTGTTTTTCTACAGTATCAGCAAGTGGAGTATTTTCTGGAAGTGGTTTAATATTTGGACCACGAACAATTTCCACATTTTCAGGGTGCTGTTTTTCTGGAGCAATAATCATACTATCATCTACTAAGAAATGATCTGGTTCTGCTGGAATATCAAATTCAGCTTCTCTAGGGTCAGAGATAACACCTTTTATAGCACTATAAGCAGCTACTTCTGGAGAAACAAGACATACATTTGCACTTAAGGTACCACTTCTACCATAGAAATTGCGGTTGAAAGTACGAAGTGACCATGCATTTGTAATAGGAGATTGGCCCATACCGATACAAGGGCCACAAGTACATTCAAGCATTCTAGCACCACTAGAAATTAAATCTGTTAATGCTCCATTTTGAGAAAGCATAGTCAATACTTGTTTAGAACCTGGAGAAATACATAAGGATACATTTTCAGCAACTGTTTTATTTTTTAATATAGAAGCGACAATCATCATATCTCTATAAGAAGAATTTGTACAGCTACCAATAGCAACCTGATCTATTTTTTTGCCAACAACTTCACTGATGGATTTTACGGCATCAGGGCTATGAGGCATAGCAATCATTGGTTCTAAATCATCTAAATTGATTTCATATGTTTCATCATAAACAGCATCATCATCTGCACTTAAAGCTACGAAACAATCTTCACGATTTTGTTTTTTCAAAAATTCATATGTTACTTCATCGCTTGGGAATATAGATGTAGTAGCACCGAGTTCTGCACCCATATTTGTTATAGTAGCACGTTGAGGAATATTTAAAGTTTTTACACCTTCACCTGTGTATTCAATAACTTTACCTACGCCACCTTTTACAGTCATAAGCTGTAAAACTTTTAAAATAATATCTTTAGAACTTACACCTTTATGTAATGCACCTGTAAGTTTTACATTTACCACTTTTGGCATTTTTAAATTAAATGGACGTCCTGCCATAGCACAAGCAACATCAAGTCCACCAGCACCAATAGCCAATGCACCAATACCACCAGCTGTAGGAGTATGAGAATCACTTCCTAATAAAGTTTTACCTGGAGCTGCAAATCTTTCCAAATGTACCTGATGGCAAATACCATTACCTGGACGAGAAAAGTAAATACCATGTTTGTTTGCTACTGTTTGTAAATATTTATGGTCATCAGCATTTTCAAAACCACTTTGAAGTGTATTGTGGTCTACATAGCTTACGGATAATTCTGTTTTAACTTGGTCTACACCCATAGCTTCTAATTGTAAATAAGCCATAGTTCCTGTAGCATCTTGTGTTAAAGTCTGGTCAATTTTAATAGCTATTGGACAACCACGGTCCATAGTGCCTTCTTGTAAATGAGCTTTAATTATTTTTTCTGTTAATGTAGGCATCTTTAGCTCTCCTTTACTTTTTTAGTATACATAAGAACAATATTTTCATTATAACATAAATTATTACGATTTGTGTATCAATACAGTAAACATTTACTATAAAAATATTGTATACAGTGTATATTTGACTTTTATATAAGATATTTTTTGTGATATAATAGACAAGTATCTTTTTATATAATATGTTTTTTATAAACTCATCGTTAATATCAATTCAATAGAAAAGGAGAATTAGTCTATGGATAATACGTTCTTAGCTCAATTCTACGGAAAATCACAAAATTATACAGATATTCCTAATCATTTATATAAAGACTACAATGTAAAAAAAGGTTTACGTAATGAAGATGGTACAGGTGTTTTAGTAGGTCTTACTCGTGTTGCAGACGTTGTAGGTTATACATACAATGAAGATGGTACAAAAGTAGATACTGAAGGTACTTTATTTTTTCGTGGTATAGATATCAATGAAATAGTAAAAAATCGTCATGACTTACGCTATATTTATGAAGAAGCTTGCTTTTTATTATTATTTGGTTACTTACCAAAACAAAAAGAATTAGAAAACTTTTGCGAACTCCTTCAAGAAAACTACGAACTTCCTGATGATTTCTTAGAAATGAATTTACTTCGCATGCCTGGTAAAAATCTAATGAATAAATTGCAACATGCAATTTTAACTTTATATAATTATGATGAAGACCCAGATAATACCGATGTATATGAAACATTATTAAAAGGCATTCAAATCATGGCAAAATTGCCATCAATCGCATGTTATGCTTATCAATCTAAAATGCATTACTACGAACATAAAAGTCTTATCATTCACTATCCTCGCAAAGATTACTCTACTGCTGAAAATATTTTATATATGCTTCGCTCTGATAGCAATTTCAGCAAACAAGAAGCTAATCTTTTAGACATCATGCTCCTTTTACATGCTGATCATGGTGGTGGTAACAACTCCACTTTCACAAATGTAGTAATCTCTTCCACTGACACAGATATTTATTCTGCTGTATCTGGCTCTATAGGTTCACTCAAAGGGCCTCGTCATGGTGGTGCTAATATAAAAGTAGCTTTAATGATGGATGCCATTATATCCGAAATAGGCTATACTCGTGATGATGCCAAAATTAAAGATATTGTATTGAAATTATTAAATAAACAATTCTACAATAAATCTGGTCTTGTATACGGTTTTGGTCATGCTGTTTATACACTTTCTGACCCACGTGCAGAAATACTTCGCCATTATTGTGGTATCGTAGCTCATGAAAAAGGTCGTGAAGAAGAATTTGAATTCTATTTACGCTTTGAACGCATTGTTAAAGAAACTTTGATGGAAACAAAAGGCTTAACAGCGTGCGCAAATGTAGACTTTTACAGTGGCTTTGCTTATGATATGCTTGGTATTCCTCGCGATATGTTTACACCATTATTCGTTATCAGCCGTATGGTAGGTTGGCTTGCTCATAACTTAGAAAATAAATTATATGATGGCCGTATCATGCGTCCTGCTACAAAATATGTTGGTGAATTAAATGAATATGTACCTATGGAGGATAGATAAAAATGACTAAAACTATTACTGTATTTAAAGGCGATGGCATTGGTCCTGAAATAACTGATGCTGTTTTAAAAATATTAGATAAAGCTGGCGCTGACCTTAATTATGAAATTTTCAATGTCGGTGCTAAAGAATATGAAACAAATGGTAAATTAATCCCTGATGAAGCATTTGCTTCCTTTGATAAAAACAAAGTATTATTAAAATCTCCAATCACTACTCCTATTGGCAAAGGCTTCCGCTCTTTAAATGTAACTTTACGTAAAAAATATGATTTATATGCTAACATTCGCCCTGCTAAATCAAATAATGCTGTAAAAACTGCATTTAAAGATGTTGACCTAATTGTTTTCAGAGAAAATACTGAAGACCTTTATGTAGGTGTAGAAGAACAAATTGATGAAAATACTGTTCATGCTACAAAAATAATCACTCGCCATGCTAGTGAAAGAATTATTAAAGATGCTTTTGAATACGCTAAAGCTCACAATCGCAAAAAAGTAACTTGTGTACACAAAGCTAATATCTTGAAAATGAGTGATGGTTTATTCCTCAACATTTTCTACGATATCGCTAAAAATTATCCAGAAATCGAAGCTAATGATAAAATCGTTGATAACACTTGCATGCAACTTGTAATGAACCCTCAACAATTCGATATCATGGTTATGCCAAATCTCTATGGAGATATTGTTTCTGACCTCACTAGTGGCTTAATCGGTGGACTTGGTTTATTGCCATCTAGCAATCTCGGTAAAGATTATGCTATGTTTGAAGCAGTTCATGGTAGCGCACCAGATATTGCAGGTAAACATATAGCAAATCCTACAGCACTTTTATGGTCTGCTTGCATGATGCTTGAATATCTTGGTCAAAATGATGTTGCTAGCAAAATCAGAAATGCCGTTGATGAAGTATTAAACGAAGGAACAACTTTAACACCAGACCTTCATGGTACAGCTACAACAGAAGCATATTGTGATGCTATCATAGCTAAACTATAAAAAAAGCTGTACAGTTTAAATACTGTACAGCTTTTTTGTCTTAAAATGGAAATTCTACATTTCTATAAACAATTTTCTCATTAATAATTGTTACTTGTGGTACTATTAATTTTTGTCCTATAAAATCTTCATTCAATCTATTTCTCATATGAAATTCTTTATTTATTACTTTAAATATAGTAATATTTCCATGAGCTCCAACATTCAAAGTCCCTAAGCCATCCCCTAAATGATGTATTTTAGCAGGATTATACGTACATGCTTGTATTACTTCTTCCAAAGATAAATCTAAATTTAATCATCATCTTATTATATAAAATCTACCAAAATATAATTTTTATTTTTTTTATATTTTTATAATTTATATGTATTTTAAAATAACAATTTTATTTTTACATATTGAACATCTTCTTTACTATGCTATAATAAACAAAGAAATGAGGTGTTTCTTTGAAAGGATTAATTATATTTTCTGCTATTATTTGTTTATTTGTTGCTGCCATATACTCTTATATTTCTAATAATAATTTAATCATTAGTATTTTTTCAGTTTTTGATTTCATTATTTTATTAGGTGTATATGTTATTTCTAAAATCACTAAAAATCCTACAGAAGATTATACTACTTATCAAAGTATTCATAGTATATAAAATATTACAAATATCACAATTGCCTCTCATTTTTCATGAGAGGCAATTTTTTCTTTTACTTATTTACTTTTATTGGCTCAATTTTACCTAATCCAAATACAAAATTAATGATTGCTAAAAAAATTAAAAACGCTGAAAATAATAATGCATATTCAAAATGACCTGTACTACCTACTATAAAACCTGTAACAATTGGTCCAACAACTCCACCAAAATTGGATACACAATTTTGTATTCCTGCAACAATACCAGTCATATTTCTTGGTGCAATCTCACTAGGAATTGCCCACACTTGAGAAGCTGCCACAACCGTTCCTGTTTTAGCAATACATAATAAAATCAAAGTTACGACTAAAGATTCTGTAACTGCCGCAAAACCTACACCTAATGCCATAATTAAACCAATACACAAAAATAACTTTCTTGTTACTGTAAGAGATAATCTACCTGAAGAATGAACTCTATCTGACGCCCACCCCGCGAAAATTTCTCCAATAGCACCACATAATAATGGTAAAGAAGCTGCAAAACCCATTTCGCTAAAACTTAATCCACGATCTTTCATAAGATACATTGGTAACCATGTAATAAAAAAGTATGAATTATAGTTTATCATAAAAAAACCTACACTCATGGCTATTACATTTCTATATTTTAACAATTCATACCATTTCATTGGCATAGTTTTATCAACTTCTGCCTCTTCACCATCATGAATTATATCTAATTCTGCTTGATTCACACTTTTGTGTTCAGATGGATTATCTCTAAAAAATAAATACCATACTACAGCCCATATAACACCAATTATACCTAAAATAGCAAATGTTTCTCTCCAACCTACTGTAACCATTAACCATGTTAATAAAGGAATACCAAATGCACCACCAAATTTTTGTCCACTATCAAATAATCCAGCTACTGTTGCACGTTCACTTTTTGGAAACCATTTTCTTGTAATTGCTGCATTACTCGGATATGCTCCCGCTTCACCAATACCTAATACCATACGGCAAAGTAAAAAAGATTTAAAACCACTAGCTAAACCTGTTAATCCTGTTGCTATTGACCACCAAAATACTGATAATCCTAATATTTTCCTTTGTCCAAACTTATCTGAAATAAAACCTGCTGGAATTTGTAATAAAGCATAACATAGGAAAAAAGCTGACATTAAAATTCCCATTTCTTCTGTTGTTATATGAATGTCTTCCATTATATGTGGCGTTGCTAAAGCTAAAGTTGTTCTATCTAAAAAATTTATAGCAATAGCTGCCCACATCATAAAGGCTACGATCCAACGAGTTCTTGTTGGTTTTTCACTATTCAAATCTCTCTCTAACATTTCTATCCTTCTTTCTATTCTATTATATTTTCAATATATTTATAAAATTTACTAGTTAAAGATAAGGAATACAAAAACTATTTATATTCCTTATCTTATACAAATTCTTACATTACTTTTTTATAAATATAACGAATATCATCTAACGATAACTCTTTACAATTATTTACAAGTAAACGTGTTTGTTGACTACCTGCTTGAACTAAAAAATCCAAATCATCTGGTTTGACCCCAAATTCTTCCAAACTAGTTGGGATATTTGTATCTTTCACAATATCTGCAATTTCTTTAATAATATAATCAGCTTTTTCATCAATAGATTTCACTGCTAATTCTGGATATACAGCATCACAAAGCATTGCTAATCTATCTTTACAACCATCTTTATTAAATTCCATTACATGTGCAAATAAAATAGCATTAGAAACACCATGTGCTATATGATATTTACCACCAAGAGGATAAGATAATGCATGTACTGCGGTTGTACCTGAACCTGTAATTGCTACACCACCATAAAAAGCTCCCAACATCATTTCAGCCTTAGCTTCTAAATCATCTGCATTATTGTATGCTTTTCTAATATTATGAAAAATTTTACATGCTCCTTCTTTAGCATATGTGTCACTAAGTATAGTGGCTTTCTTAGAAGTAAAACATTCTACTACATGTGCTAAAGCATCTACACCTGTTGCTGCAATAATTTTAGGTGGTAATTTTGCAATCATATTAACATCCAATATTACATAATCTGGTATCATACAATTATTTACAATTCCCTGTTTTGATTCCTGTTCAGGAATAGCAACGATTGCATTACAAGTAGCTTCTGAACCTGTTCCACATGTTGTAGGAATCATTACTGTTTTTATTTGTTTTTTGGCAATACTACTATCTTTTAATAAATCGCGTAAACTATAATCAGCACCTAAAATAATACTGGCAAGTTTAGAAGCATCCATTACACTTCCACCACCAACACCAATAATTAAATCATATTTTGTATTACCTACTTCATTAATTACACGTTCTACATCAGCTACAGCTGGTTCTGCTGTTAAATCATCAATGATTCTATATTGTACTGTTTTACAAATTTCTTCTACTTTATTACATAAACCTACAGCGCGAACGCCTTTATCTGTAAATACTAAAATTGATTTTACATTTTCTTTTGTAATAATATTTACTAAATTATCTATACTACTTTTGCCTGCATAAATATTCGATGGTATTGTTAATTGATATGATTTCATAATATAAATCCCCCATAATATAATATTTTTTATTCTACATATATATTAATGCAAATATCATGCCAATTATAAATAGCTTAATTTTCTTAATAAAATTATAATTTGAAAGTTTTTATCGTTTTAACGCAACACAAAATCAATATAAAATGCAACACTTATTATATTATTGCAACATTAAATTAATCTACTATTTTATAAAAAAAATGCAATTTAGTTTTCAGGGGGTCAATTAACTAAATTGCATCTTTTTAACTAATTATTTATTATTCCATCTAGGATATTCATACGCTTTAGGATTACATACTTTATCCCATTTTTGACCATTAATTATAGCCATAACACCTTCTGCTGCCATAGTTGCAACACCAGATGCAGCTTCTTTCGTCTGACCTGCCATATGTGGCGTTACAATAATATTTTCATGCATAAATAATGGATCATCTACACTAATTGGTTCATGTACTACTACATCTGTTGCTGCACTATGAATCCAATTTTCTGATAAAGCTTTACATAACGCTTCTTCATTTATAATTCCACCTCGAGCACAATTTATTAGAATCCCCGTAGATTTCATTAATTTTAATTCTTTTTCACCTATCATATTTTTAGTTTTTGGTGTCAATGGTGTGTGAATAGATACTACATCTGCTTCTTTTAAAATGTCTTCCATTTCTGCTCTATAACCATAACCTTTAGCTTCAACTACTTCAGCTTTTACAAATGGATCATATACTAAAACTTTCATACCTATTCCTGTAGCCATTTCAGCTAAAATATTACCAATATGTCCACAACCTATTAAACCTAATACTTTGCCATTTAATTCATAAGCTTTATATTCACTTCTAATAGCAAAATTGCCTTTACGCATTTCCTTATCACAACGAATCATATCTTTAGCACATGCGAACATCATTGCCATTGCATGTTCAGCTACTGAACGAGTATTAGCTCCTGGAGCTATAACTACAGGTATACCTAACTCTGTTGCAGCTTCAACATCCACATCATCTACACCTACACCTGGTCTTCCAATTACTTTTAAATTTTTACATTTTAGCATAGTTTCTCGATCAATAGAGCCTATACGTATTATTAATCCATCTGCATCAAGCAATTCTGGAAGCATGTCTTCAGGCTTTCCAGAATTAGTAATAACAACATTAGCTCCTGCTCTTTCTAATACTGCCATACCATCATCATGTAATTTATGTGAAATAACTACTTTTGCCATAATTTCATATCCCTTTATTTTTTAATATTGTTTAAAAACTTCTTTTAATGCTTCTATAATTTTAGGATCAGTACAATTAGATGGTCTTCTTGCTGGTCCTACATTAAAGCCACGTAAATTTGCTGCCAATTTAACTACAGAATTCGGATTTCCCATTTGCATCACATTTCTAAATGGACGAATTTTCTTTTGTGCTTCATTTGCTTTTTCAATATCGCCTTTAATAAAATAATTATAAATACTAACCATTAATTCCGGAAATACATTTGAACAACCTGATATTGCTCCTGTACCACCAGCCATAAGTGTCCATAAAATAAGTGAATCACTACCTGCCAATACATTAATTCGAGAATTTGTATTTTCAATATATTTTAATGTATTATCAAAGTTTCCACTACTATCCTTAATACCAATAATATTTTCAAATTCCATTAATTTTTTTACTGTTTTAAAATCAATATTGTTGCCAGTTCTTGCTGGTATATTATATAAAAGTATTGGCATATCTACAGCTTTTGCAACTGCACTAAAATGATTATAAATATCCTCTTGACTAACTGATACAAAATATGGAGAAATTACAGATAAACAATCTACTCCTAAATCTTTTACCTTTAATGAAAACTCAATTGTTTCTTTTGTCGTAACGCAACCAGTACCAGCATATACAGGTACACGACCATTTACAGCTTCTACTGCTGTTTTTATAATTTCATATTTTTCATCATTATTAAATGCATAAAATTCTCCATTTGTTCCTAATGGAAAAATACCGTGTACGCCTGATTCAATTAGCATATTTATAAAATCTTTATATGCTATAGGATTAAATTTTTCATTTTCATCTAATGCAGTTAAAACTGGTGTAATAAGACCTTTTGCTTCAAACATAATTCATTCTCCTATTCTTAAATATGTATAAATATTTAATATCTTAATTTTATAATACTATACATATATAATGCAAAAATCATGCCAATAATAAAATACTGAAAAAATAAGCTTTTTTTTATTTATATTATTTTATTGTTGCAAATTAATACATATATTGAAATAATTCACAACAAATAGTTGCATAAATAAAAAAGCGATATATAAATATATCGCTTTTTTATTTATTCATTTAATAAATCATAAAATTTAACCTTTGCCATCTGTGCACCTAATTTCAAAGCTTCTAACATACTATTTTCACTTGCTTTACCTGTTCCTGCTACCGGAAAAGCTGTTCCATGGTCAACAGAGGTTCTAATACATGGTAATCCTACAGTAACATTTACACCACTATCAAAACCTAATACTTTAATTGGTATATGACCTTGATCATGATACATAACTACTACAATATCAAATTCATCTAAATTAGCGGCACGATGAAATACACTATCTGGTGGTACTGGTCCTGTTACATTATAACCTTTAGCTTGTGCTTCTTTTATTGCTGGTACAATCTCTTTTTCGTCTTCATCTCCAAATAATCCACCTTCTCCACAATGTGGATTTAATCCAGCAACAGCAATTCTTGGTTCATCAAATCCCATTAATTTTAAAGTTTCTTGTGCTAAATCAATAACTTTACTAATACGTTCTTTTTTTACTACTTTGGGAACATCATGTAATGCAATATGCGTTGATACATGAATTACACGAAGTTTTGGACTTGTTAACATCATTGAAAAATCTTTTTGACCTGTTAAATGTCCTAAAATTTCCGTATGTCCTGGATAATGTACACCACCTAGATTTAATGCTTCTTTATTTAATGGTGCAGTAACAATTGCATGTATTTCATTTTTCATAGTATATTTTACTGCACTTTCTATATATTCATAAGCAGCTTTACCTGCTCTACCATCAACTTTAGCAAATGGTAAATCTACTGGTAAATTATCCAAATCTATAATATCAATTATACCCGCTTGATATTTTCCTTTCTCTGGATTATCAATGATATTACATTTAATATCTACTCCAATAATATCTATAGCGCGATTAATAATTTTAGCATCACCAAAAACTAATGGTTTTGCTATTTTATAGATATCTACATTATTTAAAGCTTTTACTATAATTTCTGGACCAACACCTGCTGCATCACCCATAGTTATTCCTAAAATAGGTCTTTTCATCATTAATTCCTCCTAATATTTTACTCCAAATTCTTCAATAGCTCGTATTGATTTTATAAATACATCAGGCTTTCCAAAAGCTCCTGCTTTTGTCACAATAAAAAGTTTTTCTAAATTATCACTTTCAATATATCCTAAAGGCACACCACTATCAATTTCTGATATGATTTTTATACTATTTACACCAATAGCGCGACAAATATGCACAGCCATATCTCCACCAGTTAAAATCATTCCTGATAAACTATTTACTTCAATACTTTTTATTAATTCTGCCATAATAGTAGCAATTTTTTCACTGATTTCTTTTCTTGATAAATTATATTTTTTACCAATTTCTACCGCTTGTTCAACTTCATCATCTGATTGTGCAGTAGCTAATAATATATTTTCTTGCTCTTTAATTAATTGATTTATAATCCGTGATTTTTCTATTAATTCACTATTTTTATCCTCTAACAATCTAACCATATTTATTTTTACTAAATGTATATTTTCTTGATTTAATAACGTTTGTACTTGATTTTGTGTTATATGACTAACGCTACCTGCACAAACTAATATAGCGCCTTTACGCTTATCCATAGATAAGACTTTTTCTCCACTCCATCTATAATAATATGGTAAATATTCAGCCAACCCAGCTGAACCAACCCATAAAATATTTTTGTACTCTTTAACAGCGTCCATCAATGTTATAAAATTTTCTTCTTCAATAATATCACAAACAATCCAACGCCTTCCCTGATCTATAAATTTACTTATTTTCTTATTTGTAAAATTTGCTCCTTGACGAATTATTTTAAAATCTATTACAGCAATATTTTTATTTACTTGTTCTTGTAAAATAGCTGGTAAATATGATTTTTTTACTGGAGTCTTTGGCGCATTAGCTATTTCTGTAAGTTCTATTGGTTTACCTTCTAGTAAATGATATCCACCTATCGTAATTCGCTGATTTGCCGGATATGCTGGGGCAATTATTACTATATCAGGTTTAAAGACATCATCAACAGCTTTGATTTCAGCTCCTAAATTACCTCGTAAAGTAGAATCAATCTTTTTATATACACATTTAATATTATATCTAGATATTTTTTCACAAATATCTTTTACTCTTTTATATGATAAATATTCATCTAAATCTCTACTATCTGTATCTACAACAACAACTTCTTTATCTTCAATATCTTCCATCTGCATAAAATTTATTTCTACACTAGATTTTATATTTCTCTTGGCAAATTGTAACGCCGTATCATTTGCTCCTGTCAAATCATCTGCAATAACAGCTAATTTTATCATCGCTTCACCTTCTTGCTCCTTTATCACTAAATATATAATGCAAAAAGCATGCCAACAAATTTTTTTTATAAATCAAGCACTATTTTATATTTAATAAAATAATGTTGCAATTTATCATTAATTTAGTTTTATTTTGCAACAAAAAAAGCTCTATACTATTCTTATTCGATGTATAGAGCCAAAATCTTTTTATTTATTTTTTAACTTTCGCCAAAGAGTTGTTCTATGAATTCCCAATCTTTTTGCGGCTTTAGTATAATTATAATTTTCCTCAACTAAAATTTTATGCAATAATTCTATTTCCATTTGTGCTAAATTTTTATCTACAGTATTAATTGATTCAGTACATTCAATTATTTCTTTTTCATTTGAGATTAAACTTTCTTTATCATCTTCATAAGCATTTATTACATCTTGTTTAGTAATAGTATCTCCATCTGTAAGTAACATTATACGTTCCATCATATTAACAAACTGTCTAATATTCCCTGGCCATTTACAATTACTTAAAAATAATTTAGCTTCTTTCGTTATACTTTTTAAATTAGGATTTATATCTTGCATTTTTTGCAAAAGTTTATCTGCTAATAAAGGAATATCCTCTTTTCTCTCAGCTAAAGTAGGCATATGTATTCGCAAAATATTTAAACGATAATACAAATCACTACGAAATCTTCCTTCTTCTACCATCTTCGATAAATTTTGATTAGTCGCAGCAATAATTCTAACATCTATAGGAATTATACTTTCACCACCTAAAGGCATTACTTCACGTTCTTGCAATACTCTTAAAATTCTAGATTGCAAAGATAAAGGCATTTCACCAATCTCATCTAAAAATAATGTGCCTCCATGAGCTAATTCAAACATCCCTTGTCTACCACCACGTTTAGCACCAGTAAATGCACCATCTACATAACCAAATAACTCAGATTCTAATAAATTTTCAGGTAATGCTGCACAATTTAATGCTACAAAAGGGCCTTGAGCTCTATCACTTATATTATGAATTCCTTGAACTAACATCTCTTTGCCCGTACCTGATTCTCCTGTAATTAAAATAGTTGAATTAGTTAAAGCATATTTCTTAGCTTTATTTTTCATCTTAACACAAGCTGGTGATTTTCCAATTGTATCTTCTAAAGAATACTTTGCCACTAATCCTTTAGAAGATAATTTTTTACGAATATTGCGTTCTAATTTTTGCATTTCAGAAATATTTTGTAATGAATATATACTTCCTTTATTTACATCTTTTACATATATTGAAGATTTTTTTATTAAATACTGCTTATTATATATATTTATTAATAATTCTTCTTCTTCATTTAATTTTTTTTCATTAATCGATGAGCAAATATCTTCTACTTTTTTTCCTAAAACTTCATATTTTATTCTATGAAAAATTTTTTCTGCTTCTGGATTAAATAAACTTATACGATTTTCCTCATTTGTTGCAATAATTCCATCATGCGATTTTTGAATTATTGTTCTTATCATTTCAGATTTATGTTCATCTTGACGACGTACTTTTGCTATTAATAAAGCTTCTTGTAATGCACGATAAATAGATTCTTTTCCTGAATTAATAAATTTTCCATTTATACCATATTTTTTAGCTAATTTTACAGAAATGGCATCACCTACAATAAAATCTATACCCCTATTAATAGCTCTATTTATTTTCATATCTGCTTCTTCTGCTTTACTTATTAGAATCTCCACAAAATTAGTATTTAATATTTTAGCAATCTCTTCTACACCATAGATCATATTTTCAAAACCCGCTATTCCAATATTATCTGGCATTTTCTTTAATTCTAACAATGATTGTAAAATATCAGTAATAGTAACTTGTATATACACCATAGGGATATCAACTTCTTTTTCCAATAAAGATGCTGTTCCACCTCTACTAACAATAACTTCTATACCATCATTAATATATTTTTTTACTACTTCTTCTGCTTCTACTAAATCAGCTTCAACAACTTTAAATAAATCCTTTTTATCTGAAAACCTCTCTTCAATAACTAAATAAGCATCTTCTGCTAATTTTTTAAAAGGTGCAATAAATAAAACTTGTTCTTTCATAAATTCATCAAATCCTATCATATATATTAGCACTAATATTATAATATATTATTAAATAAAATAAAAAAGCACTGAAATATTTCAGTGCTTTTTTCTTAACTGGCAACTTCCTATCCTCCCAGCACGTCTCCATGCAAGTACTTTCGGCCTC
>ERZ791842.169-NODE-169-length-74667-cov-8.41755_pt1 | contig 74667 bp, 70 predicted proteins | sample MGYA00509944_ERZ791842 | MGnify/ENA primary metagenome ERZ791842 (study PRJEB30046, sample SAMN00715263) | human gut metagenome | study: EMG produced TPA metagenomics assembly of the A metagenome-wide association study of gut microbiota in type 2...
ATATATATATATATATATATATATATATATATATATATAGAAGTTATTAGAGAGTAGCTAAATTGAAATTTGCCATTTGAAGAAAGAGTTAAGTTAATGGAAGAGAAATTCTTTCAGACACACATGTAAAGGAGTAATACGAATGGAAAGACTTGTTAAAAGTGTTGTGAATAATGGAGTGCAAATTCCTAACGAATGTACTTGTATCTGGTGTGGATCAAAAATGCGGCGTGGTGGTGCTAATAGGATGGGCGCAGGAGTTAATAGTTTTGCTTTATGGTGCGATAATTGCGGAGCTGTGGTTGTACATGCTTGTGATTTTGGAAAGAAAATTACTGGTTATGAAGTAAAATGGGATGTGAAATAGGCAAGTAAACAAGAGTTTCAAGTTTAGAATGGAGGATGTATGTTGACATCAAAAATTTATGAAGAAGACCATGTATTTAAAAATGCAGGAGATGCAATTAAATATATGTGTGAAACAAATTTTAAACATGAAGTTGCTGTATATGATATAAATGCTGATAAGGCATATGAAAAAACAAAGGAAATCTATGCAGCTATTAAAGAGTATAACAAGGGAAAAGAATTGAATGAACAAATATTACCAAGTTATCCATTTGCGTATAGAGGTATTCTTGGCTGTCTTGGTGTTCAATGTTACTCAATATCAGTTGGAACTTACGAAAGAAATAGAGAGTGCATAGCGTTATTTACTGCTGGATGGAATGATAATGTTTTGGATACATCTATAGAGAAATCAAATATTAGACCAGGAATAAAAGCTCTAACTTCAATGGGTTTGATGGCTGGAATATTACAATGAAATGAGGATTTACTAGGAAAGGGAATTATGAGTAAAAACAATTATGAAAAATATGCTGAAGTAAAACAGCAGGAATTATTGCATAAAGAAAGGACACTACTGCAGGCAATTAGTTGTCTAAGGTGTAATCGAAAGTTCGCATCGTTGCAATCTATTGATAGTGCAATAGATTTTGTTGCTGATTTATATGATTTGTCTATTGATGAAGTTAAAAGAGCAGTGGATGGAGAAGAATATTGGTGTGTATAACTATTAAATAATCGTATACTTGGAGGTGACTATGGAATTTATACCAACGAATGAATATATGGAACTCTCTTTACAGGAAGGACTTAACGCTTTGCAAATAGGTCGAGTTGACAAGTTGTTTTCTGACGGATTGGAGGACTATTGAATATATTTATTTTGATAAAGAAAAAGGATTTTGTTATGAGGATAATTGTGTGATTGGAAGTACATTTGACCAAACATTAGATAGATTACATTCTGTCGGATGGTGTTATAAACATAATTTTTTCATAAAGGAAGCAATCTGGTGATATGTCAAGCTAATTTTTGAAATAATTTTGATATGTATTTCAGAAAAAAGGGTAACTTTAATAGACCTATGATTCAAGCAAAACATAGGTTCGACTAGTTAGAATCTTTAATTGATGTATCCAGCGATACGCCGGAGTACAGTTGGTTTCTGGCCAGCAATCCATAAACCAAACGAACGAATTTACGTGAAGTCAGCGCGAGTGCTCTTTTGTGTTGATGTTTCGGAACTTCATTGTACTTCTTCCGATAGTACGCTCAGTACTCAACGTTGTGTTTTCTCATACTGTTGGCGGCTTCGCCAAGATAGTATCGCAGATAACGATTACCGGCTTTTATCATGGGAGTATCTTCTCCGTAGAAATCACCGGACTGGTTGGATTTCCATGTGAGACCGGCATACTTGGCAAGAGCATCAGATGAATGAAAAGCGGTTATATCGCCTATTTCAGCAATTATACCACCAGCAAAGACAGGACCGATGCCATCAATAGATTGAAGAATAATAAAGGCATTTGGGTTCAAACCTTTGATTTCCTTTTCGATAGCATTGTCAATGACTTTGATTTCTCTTTTAAAGGTTTCAATGCAGTTGAAAGAACTGGCAATAGACACATTTAAAGGCTCATAAAGAGCTTTATCCAGACGATAAGAATCTCTGGCAGCTTTCTTTAATAAATCTGCGGTCTTGCTTATATCCTTAATGCGGTTGCGGCTTTTTTCAGCAAGGAATGCAATCAGATTTTCTTCGGAAGAAGCTAAAATTTCTTCCGGGGAAAGGTATTCCATTAATACACTGGAAGATGTAGCGCCATATATATCGCAGAAAGGCTGGTCATCTCCTTCAAGCATCTGCAATTCGCTGAATTTCAGATAAAGATTGGAGATAAGATAAGTTTTCTCCCTGGTCATGCATTCAACAAGGTGAATACGATGCCGTGTGAGACGTTTCAAAGCAAGAAACTGGCTGCCGCGCCAAGGCTCGGATTCAATGTTTCCAGCTCTTGCATAGTCTGCAATAACAAAGGCATCAATAGGGTCAGATTTACCAAGTCCTATATAGCTTTTCTTGTAGTTTGCAGTACATTTAGGGTTCAGGACAAAAACATAAGGCTTAAACCGCATCAATTCTTCACAAGAAGAAAGATAATTAGCGATATGGATGCTGTAAACAGAAGTTGATTCTAAAGCAGCAACAACCATAGTTAAGTCGGGGTGTTGATTTAAACACTCAAGTATCTTCAAAGCTAATTCCTCAGCCCCGGGCTGATTGTTGGCAAAAGAAGAGTTTATGTATTTATTTTTGAAAAAATCCAAAGCACAAACATAGTTGGATTTTGAGCTGACGTCAATACCGACGTAAAGCGTAGATAAAGGGTTAATCTTTAACATGATATCACCCGCCTTTCCGATTAAGTATTCTTGGAATCTGAAGTAAAAGGTTTATCCTGGGAATCATATGCTGACCGAAACCTCGCGTAATAAGCATACACTCTGGCAGCTCTTTTGCTGGTGCTGTACGCCAGAGGATGAAACATCTGTGTAAGCGGAATATGACATATGAATCAGGCTGCAAGCTTTCTAAGCAGGCACCGAGATCGGGCTGAAAGGAGACAAAGCAGAGCCTCTAGACATCAGACTCTGCTGATATCATACCACAGAATAACCTATGTAACTAATAACCAAAGTAGATGAGATGGAAAGGGATTATCCCAGGTGTCTCAGATCATCTATAAATCTATAGAAAGAATAAGTGCATAACCATCGTTTCTACTGGCTATACACTTATTATACGAGGAGAGAAGATATGAAATTATATTGGGTATCACTACTTATTCAAGATAAAGAAAATACTAAACCTTGGCTTTGTGCGATGTCAGATGGATGTATTAGTTTGGAAGGAGCAATTAAACTTATAGAAAAAGGTAAACAAAATTATAGAGTTCTATCTGCATGGGTAGACACTTTTGATACAAACAATCAGAAAGTGATTGTATTTCATGAGTGTTATGTTAATGCAATAGGAAATATAGAATGGAACGATGATTTACTTGGATTAGGAAGTGAGGAATAACATATGAAAGCAAGAGCAAAACATGATGTCAAAGTGTTAATGGAAGATAACCGCTTCAGTAATTTCCTAAAAGGTAATGAATACAGATGTATGAAGCATAATAATTATATGATACTTATTGATGAAGATAAATGTGAGTATCGAACAGATATGAAATCATTTGATGACAATTTCGAGATAGTATAGGAGTAAAGTTATGGAAGAAAAATATAAAGAACAGATGATATTATGGGCGAGAGAAAACAATTTAGAAATAGAATTATATGAAGATATTCTTAATAATCCAAAATATAAAACTTGGGTCATGAATGATTGCTTAGTAAGGCGTTTTGGGTATTTTGTTCTTGAACATATGGCAAAATAAGAGGTTGAGAATTTATGGTAAGAAAAATTAACAATAGATTATATAAAATCAATACATATGCTTCTGCACACATTATTGAAATAGATGACAATTATGATGAAGAAGTACAGAAACTAAGAAAAGAAATTCAGTTCGACAGTTTAGGATACAAATTGAATTTACTTGTATATCTTGCTACATTAACGGTACAAGGCTATGCAATTTTAAGTGTAACGGAATTTAACATTGATGGAAGTAAACATAGAGTTGCTTATGCAAGTAGCAAAGATTTTAAAAAGATTGTTAAGTATTATTCTAAGAAGAAAGCATAGGAAACGATGATTTCTTAATAATAAATAGTAGAAAGTGAGGGAGTTGTTATGTATAAAGCAACCAATATTAAATGGGAAACAGATGGATGTGAAGTAGATCTTCCAAGTGAAATAAATATCCCAAAAAGATTCATTGATAAAGACGGAGTGGATGAAGAGGCAGTATCAGATTGGTTATCTTATACATTTGAATATCTGCATGATGGTTTTGAAATTGTAGATGAATGTAAAACACTGTTTAATAAAATCTGTAAACCTATTCCAACATATGCATTAACTAACGAAATTGGTTTAGATACAGAAACAAGCTATATATATTAAATTTGGAAACGAAAGAGAATTATCTGATTGCAAAAGAATATCTCAAAAGTTTACATTGCAGCAGTCAAGAATATGTTTTGTGAGAAGGGCACGTGTCCATACTTCTGCTGAATATCCAAGAACAACTTACATCATTATCAGATGGTATTAGAAATATGTATGTCGCAATGAAGAATGAATGCATGAGAGAAATTATTGACGATAAACAAAAATATGTCACACAGAAAAATGAAATGTATTCTTTGTACGAAAAACTTGAAAATAATGCATCAATGAGAATGACATGGATTAAAAATAAACTTCCTTGGTATATTACAAAGTTTTGTAAAATTTCTAGCACAGAAATGGAACTAAGAAGCACAGACATTCTTATTGGCGTGAATATTGGAAAATCCAAGTTAGCTAATTGTTATATTAAAATCACGCCGAAAGATATTGGATGGAAATAACCAAATGAATCGGAAATTATAACAGAAGTGAGGTATTATCATGATTAACTTGATATTTTGGGAAGATGAAGATAGAAAAAGATCTGGACGAAATAGTTGTTGTTGTGCTATTGATGATATAGATGCATCAGGATTTTTTGATACCTTTTATAGAGAAGCAACATTCGAAATTGCAAAAGGCAAAATGTTAGACAATCTTAAAAAATTGCGTGATGATATTGATGAATTAATTAAGAGAGAAATTAAATAAAAATTTCTTAGTGCCATAAAGCAGCACAGGAATAGGCTGGAAGGTATCGGTTTGGCTTTTTACTAACAAAAATGAGCTTCCATCCAGCCCATGATTTCTACTGCTTTATAAAAAGGTGCATCAGCCATCCTGCCAGTAAGCAGGCATCATAAAAAACGCCCACATTCTTTCTCAAACGTGGGTGTGCATTTTCCCGTCACTTATGCGGGCCACTAGCGTGGAAGTATCATTATCTCCGACCGGTATCATCGCATCCTGCCCCACCACGGGCAGTAAAGCCACAGGTAGTTTCCGCTCAGGATAGTGCGGTTCTTTTCACACTGATCCGTCATGGTGTACCCTGACTTGTGCTTTCCGGCTCTCCGGCCGGTCGGATGTGTGCCTGATGCACAGATATGAAGTTGTCAAAGTGCAGTAAAAGGGGAATATTTTAGACAAAAGAAAACCCCTTCACCTAATTCGCCGCTAGGTAAAGTGGGCTACCGAAAAAATTTTCATTTTATTTTAATATGGTAACGATAATTAGGAATTATCGAGTGAATTTCAGCAATCATGTAGATGAGATGGGAGAGAATCTATCGTTATCTGTTGGAAATACAATAGAATTTCAATATAAGAAAATACACAATTATCTTTCGCAAAAACAATTAAAGATAAGTAGGTATTTAATACTATAGACATTATGGAGTGTTATAAGAGTGGAAAAATATTTAGGTTTAAAAGATGATGGAACATATTATGCTGCTAAACGTGAAGCTGAATTTCTAAATTTTTATGAGAAAAACTGGAGCGAGATACTATCGGATACCTATTATAAGTCTGAGCAACTGGATATTGGACATAAATTTAGACCACGTCTAGTTTATTGGGGATTTATTATGAATGGTTGTGATCAATTGACTAATTATGATTTTGATATGGTTTCCAAAGTTGCTGTATGCATTGAGTTAGTGCATAAAGCATCTATTTTATTGGATGATTTTATAGATCAAGATACCGCACGACATGGAAAGCCTACTTTTCATACAATTCACGGTATTGACAGAACAGTGATTTATTCTCTTAATATTTTAAGTAGATCACTAAAAATACTAAACCATGTGTTCTACTTATATTCAAATTCCAATACTTTCATATGGAAAAGCATGAATGCATTAACCACTACATTAGAGGAAATGACGCTTGGTGTTCTTAAAGAACTGGATTTACCCGATCAACTAAACCAAAATATCAATGTTGTCCGAGAAATAATGCATTTGGAAACAAGCGCACTCATTACAAATAGTTTATTGATGGGTATGTATCTGGCGCAGATTGATAATTCAGATGCAATAAAAATTATAGAAAGAATCGGGGAAAAATTTGAATTTATTTTTCAGGCATTAAATGATCTCGAGCCTTTTTGTAATTTGAAGAATAGCGATCATAAAGGAAGTATAAACACTGACTTTAGTAGAAGCCGGAAAAATATATGTGTTTCTCTGCTATATCCGTTTTTATCATCCAAAGAAGTTGATCGGATAAAAAGCAACAAAATCGAAATACAGAACGACTTAATTATTAAATATTTCAAAAAGTATCAAATATATGAAAGTATAATGAATGAACTGAATAATACTTATGCCTCAATGCTTACTGATATAAATGAATTACAAATCAGAACACCTGAATTAGACCCACAATGGCCATCTAAGTTTACCAAATTTGTTAGTTCTGTAATAACAATATGTAAGAATAGGATATCTGATTAAATCGAGTAGGAGGCGGTGACTAACCGCCGTCCTCTCACATCACTTATCCCGACTTTATGATTATCTGGAATTCTGGCAGAATACTCCGTTTTTCTGTGAAAATATATCAAAAAAGTAGGATAATCTTTTACATCAAACCATAAAGCTTCTTAAGTGTTTCTTCATCATCTTTAAATGTAAAATCGATTTGCGAGCTGAGAATAGGATTAAGATCTGAGGTTGCTTTTTCAATTGCTTCTTGCTTCATCCGAATATCAGCATTCGCATAGTACTTAATCGTTGTTTCCATCTGAGCATGCCCGAGCCATTCTGACAATAGAGGCATTGGCATCCAACTCCTGTAAAGATGCATGGCCCTTGAATGGCGGAACATATGCACATAGAGATGCTCTGGCACATCAGGACATTGTTTTTTGCTTGTACACTAAACTTTTTGATGAACTTTGATACATTGTCCTAAGACATCTGAATTCTACAACCTTTTCTATCGACATAGAACAGGAAAGAGTTCCCATCACTGGCTCGATGAAATTCAGCCATATATTTATGCAGATGTTCTACTTTTTTGCATCAGTGGAACAAGACTAGTTTTCCACCTTTTCCAGTCAGAACAACGTATTTTTCATCTGAACTAATATGCAGATCATTCAGGCGAAGATTCAGCATCTCCTGTATTCTGGCACCGGCATCGTAGAGAAGTATCATAAATACTAGGTCTCGCCTTCCCTTCTTTGATGATACATCCGGAACAGTTAGGATTGCTTCTAAGGTTTTTTCAGAAAAGAATTCGATTTCACGCTCTGCTTCTTTTTTACAGGAATCAATAACATTTCCTGGTAGCAGGACATGACGGAAGGATTGCGTTCAGCTGCATATCTGTAAAATCTACGTATGGCAGCAAGACGTTGGTTCCCGCTCGATACTGACCAATTTCCTTCTGTTTCCATTCGTTCAAGATATTTTTCAAGCAGTTCCTTGGAGGAGTGTTGGAAACTATATGAAGCCAGTCCAATCTTCAGTTCGTTGCACGAAAAGTCAAGATACTTATTCATGGTGGTCCTGTATGACTCTATAGTGTTTGGACTTGATCCTTCGTGTTCCGCACTATCTCTTTGCGAACAGCCATTGTTTTCAATGTTTTCTGCCATGGACGGTCATTCCTACTATAGGCGCAAATGATAAAAGGAATCTGACATAAAAATCAGATTCCTTTTATCACTTGTATAAGTGAAAAACATGCCTGGGTTGGTGCTAAGAAATTGATTATTCCTATGCCTGCTGAAATAATACGACTTATTAAGGGCTTTTCTGGAAAATTAGGAGTATTATCTAAATTCATCAATATACTAATATAAAGTTGCTTTAGTAATGTATTGTTATTCAAAATACTCTGCAAAAGGTAAAAAGAAAATCACACTTAGAGAGAACGAAGTAACACTGTTGAGCAAGAAGAGTCTGGATTTAAGAAATTATGTTGCAGGGTACGATAGGGATTTACCATTAAGTAATACTGTAGTATATAAGACAAACAAGTCTTGTAAAGAGAAATACGGAAAATCTCAGATTAGAATTAAGGGTATGTCCGGTTTAAAGAGCAGAGCTGTAACTTACAAATCAAGCAACAAGGGTGTGACTACAGTCGATGTGTACGGTAGAGTAACTCCTAAGAATGTAGGTATTGCAACAATCACAGTAACTTCAAAAGAGAATAAGAAAGTATCAGCAAAGTACACAGTAAAGGTAGTGGATGGTACAGGATACTTCCCTGCTACAGCAGTAACAGAGATTGGGTTGGAGTGTGGTTTTGAAACTGTATTAATGACCGACAATAACCTTGTTTTAACAAGTAGTGATGAAAGTGTAGTACATGTTATTCATGGTGATGATTGTTGGAATATCACTCCAGTAAGTTGCGGTACAGTAACTTTAACAGCTAAGTCATTAGATGGATTTGCAGAGTACTCTTGGAAGTGTACAGTAACTGCGGGTGATGATTTTAGTGTAGCAAGTTGGGAATAAGTAAAAAATGGGTGTCAAAAACTTGACACCCATTTTTCAATGTGTAATAAAATTTTTCAAAGTACTTGAAACCATAATGTAAGGTACGACATAGTTATAATAAAGCGCGAAGGAAAGAGTTAGAACCTTGTAATGCAATGCGGATACGGTTAGGTGTAAGTTCGTGTACAGTTTTAAAAAGGGTTTTTGACAGTGCGTAGCTTCTGAGACTATGACTACCAATACCATGAAGATTCATAGCATTTCGTAATGCAGTTTTATCAGAAGTGTTTAATAGAATTCTGAATATGGATTTAAAAGCAATTATGAGTTCAGGATTTGTAGAGTAGTAGAGGATGTATGGGCGGAATTCATTGTAGGTGGATAACAGTCTGAGATAGGAATCATAGCATAATTGTAGAAGGTCAATAGTTCTTGTTTTACCCTGGAAAACATAAAAACCATAAAAGCATTCTTTGCAAAATGCTTTTAAAGTGTTCCACCTGATTTCTTGAATAGAAAAAAGAGTGCACACAGCTTGATTAATAGCCTCTTGAAGTAGACTTAAGTTTTTAAAAGTGAAATGGATTAACTTTTGTTCAGGTGTTTCATCTGTAAGTGTTGCAAGGTAAGTTGTTTGGTACATAAAACCCTCCTTCGTGCTGAAGTAGTTGGGAGTGCCTGCTCCCAACTACGATTACCGTAATGAAAAATCAAAAACTTCAACAATTTGAAAGGAGGAAAAACAATGAGCGATGGTACAAAAAAAGTAACAATTATTGGCATAGCCATAGTAGTGGTAACAGCTATTGTTAGTGTTGCACAGACGGTAATTAAAATTGTGCCGCCAGTTCTCGCCACTGAAAAAAGTAATCTGTAAATAGTGTATGCGTAGCTTAGATACTGGAAATGAGAGGAAATAGAAATAGAAAAATCCCGACAGAAACACTTAATGAGTCTGGAGTGGGATGATACTTTACAAGGATAGCATCTGTGTCAATCGTAACTGGTTCCAAGCCAATATCGATTTTTTGAATACCAGTTTTTAGGTGAAAGTTCATCTAACATGTTATTGACATTTGAAATAAAGTCTTCAGGTGTGTTGCATGCTTTTGAGGTGGCATAGGCAATAGCAATTTGCAATTTTTCAGATTCATTGAATTTCATTCTATTTCCTCCATTTCATAAATTTGATATACTTTGTATATCGGAGCAACGTGGTAGGGAGTTTAGGCAAAAGTATAAACTTTCTATAAACTATTAGGGTGTCAAGTTTTTGGCACCCATTTTTTAATGTGGGGTAGCTGAAAATCTCATGTAAATTAAAAATGAAATAAAACGGCTATGTGTCTACAAACACAATGAGCCATACTATGAGGAAAAAGCAGCTGATAAAAAGTTACCATTCGTGGTTTACGATACAAAGACAGATGAAGTGAATGCAATAGAATAGGGGAAGGAGTTGCACACGAAATGATTAGTGTGCAACTCATATTTTTAATATGAATAGTTGGAAAATAATGTTAAACGCTATTTACACTATTTGACATAATTGTATTGTAATAAGATTCATAGTTTTTCTGAACAGAATAAATTTGTAGTTGACAAGATCATATTATGAAAGTAGAATGAGGTATTGCGGATGGTTGCATGTATAAATATCAGGAGGGTACTTAAATTACAAATGAATGATGAGACAAATTCTCAGGAAATAGAGACATCACAAAACAATTTTGACAATGCAGAGATTGAGTCATTAAAAACAATTGTACGTGTATGTCATGATATTAAACGATATTGGAAGCCTATAGCAACAGCTTTCGCGGCTTTTGCTGCAATTATAGGAATAATGGTTAATCAGTATAACGCTATACTTGGGTCTAGATTTGATTCTATAGATGAAAAGTTAGATACTATGAATAATACCATTGGGCAATTCAAAGAGGATGTATCATCAGATTTGAATGACATGAAGGTATCATTGAATGATCTCAGTGAAAGAGTTTCTAGTTTGGAGACTGATGTTGCAATGATAAAGGGTGATTTATACGGTGTGCAAAATTGTAATGTGACAGATAATTTTGTACCAAATATGGTAAGTTTGAATGCACCAGTTGATCAAGCAGCCTTGGCTAATGAAACATTAATTGCAATAGATGAAAAGACAGGACAAGAATTTACAGTCAATGATTTAGTTGGACAAAAATTGCTACTTAGTTATACAGTGGATGATTGTGAAAATATATTCTATGGTCAATTTGACGAGAAAAATCGGTGGGATGGTCATTGCATAATAAATTCTTACCGTAATAATAAATTGTGGTTTGCAACAGAGACACAGTATGATGACGGTAAAGTTCAATACTATAAACAAGCATTTTTTACAGGTGATAACACAATCGTTGAATCAACAAGGACACATAATGATGATGGATCAAATACAGGTACAAGTAAGTGCTATACATGTATAAACAGTGTTTCCATGGAGTTTTATTTTCAGAATGTTAAAGTGACTGATTTGGTTGGTACAACAAAAGTATTAAATGATTGCGCAGATAAACTTGTAAGTTACTATAAAGGGGACACAAAGGATGGTGTGTATGAGGATAGTACAGGCAATGCATATTTAGTAAAATATGATATCCAAGGTTCAGTAACGTTGTTATACAAGGGTATGTTTTCAAATGGAATGATGAATGACAATACAGGGGATGCATGGTCTGTGATATGGAATGATTCAGAATACGAATATTATAAAGGAGTTTTTAAAGACGGACATCGTAAGGATGAGGAGTTAGTGCAGCCGGTTAACCAAGAACAGTTATTGGATTATAGTATAGGTCAAGGATTCAGTTGTACATTACAATGGCGTGAAAAGTAGTAAGTATTATGCAAATTATCAATTGTCGCTTATAATAGATTTGAAAATACAATAAAGATTTTTCAAAATGTGTTTGACAAGGGATAGTAAAACACCGGAATTAAATAGGTAAGTTAAGGACTGAATAGGATGCGAGAAGCATCCTATTTTTAGTGTGGAGTAGTTGAAAAATTCAGTGTAATTACACTTTGTTAAATTACAGTATAGTGAAGTTTTAATAAAATTTAAAATGATTTCTAGGATGTTTAGAAGTAAGTATATCTTTTGTTTAGATAAAGCGACATGCGTATATATTTCAGTTACTGTAATCGAACTGTGTCAGAGCATTTCTTGAATATAACGTATATCAACATCAGCTTCTAGTAAGCATGTTGCAAAAGTGTGTCGAAACATATGTGGTGTTATGTGCATGTCAATGGCTGCAAGATTACAATATTTATTAATCATGCGTCTAACAGACTGATCTGATATCGGTAAGGAATTTGAATTTGTAAAAAAAGTAGCCACTGAATATTCTTGTGCGGCAGAGCCGCCCGTCTGGACAGTGGCTCAGAGAGCTCCGGAATAATCAGGAAGTTTTATGTGGGCAAAGACAGCACAACTACACGGACTATGAATAGGAGCTTGGTAAAGAAGTTGAATGTGTATGTTGACTAAATATATAGAAAGTTGTAGAATGGAGGGAAAACAGATATGGCAGTGAATAATATAATGATTGATGGAGTCTATATTTCAGAAATTTATAGGTGGTACACAGAGCATGCGTTAATCGTAAATCGTAGATATCAACGAAAACTTGTATGGACATTAGATGAGAAGCGACAGTTTATAAACACGATTTTACATGGATATCCAGTTCCTTTGTTCCTGTTGGTTAGTTCAGGTCGGGAGAAACTTGGTACTATCGGGGATAAGGAAATAATTGATGGTTTACAAAGGTTAGAAGCAATAATTTCTTTTATACTTAATAAGTATTCAGTCAAGATAGATGGAATTGATTACTATTTCAATTTATCCGTTTATCCGGGAAATGAACTCCTGATTAAAAAAGATGAGTTACATCAGCAAAAGCCTGTTATGCCTGCAGATGTTTGCCATTCTTTCTTACTGTACCAGTTACCAGTAAGTATTATAGATGCAGACGAAGCTGCTGTGGATGATGTATTTAAGCGTATCAATTCAACAGGTAGAAAGCTTTCAGCGCAAGATCTGCGACAGGCAGGTGTGACCAGTAAATTCAGTGATTTAGTACGAATTATATCAACATATCTTCGTGGTGATGCATCAGAAGATATTGTTAGAATGAACGATATTAGCATATATAGTTTGAGTAGTCATGGGTTAAACTATGGAGTTAATATTAAGGACGTGTTTTGGGTCAAGCAGGGGATTATTTCAGAGGATACACTTAGACGCTCTAAAGATGAGGAAATAGTTGCCATACTTTGTAGCGCTATTTTGAGCAATTATACTTCAGGTATGTCCGTAAAAACGTTAAACATGTTATACGATACAGAAAGGAGAACTTATAAAAACAATGAAAAGCTTTTAACTCAGAGTAGATTTGATGATATTATCTCATTATTTTCAAAAATAGTCAGTGATTTAGAAAAAGTATTCGCAATAAGTGATACGACATTTTCACAGTTGTTGTTTAGTAATGAATATAATTACAATAAGGATTTAGTATTTATAGTTTTATTCCTGGCACTGGCACAACTGTATTCGGAGAACTATTACATAGAGTATTTTCTGGAAATACACAATTTACTTTCAGGTATAGCTGACAGAGAATTCAGTGAGATCATAAATACGTCAGAATGTAAGTGGAATACAGATATACGAAATCATTTGGTTGAAAGATTGAAAAATGTCTTACGAGGTCATATGGTTTTTATCGAAAGTGATCCAGAATGGAATACTGAGTTTATTAACTACTTAAAGCAGGTTACGGCAGAAAAGCAGATGTTCGATTTCAAAATCGGGATGCATGATTTACGTACTGGACAGGAAAATAGCAATGTGATTTCAAAATGTGTGATGACATTGACAGCTATGGCAAATACAATGCCATACAAGGAAGGAGTTATTATTTTCGGAATTTCTGATAAGGGAAGTGATGCAGCGGACTATAGAAACTTCTACAGGACAGAAGTTCCGAAATATAATGATTTGTATATTTCAGGTGTAACAGATGAAGCTATAACATTTTATGGCTCTATTCAGAATTACACAAGACGTATAAAGGAGTGTATAGAAAAGCAGAATGTAAGTCCAGATGTTAAGCAGTATATACTTACCCATATGGATACTATGAAGTATGGAGATCAGACATTAGTTATTTTAAAATTAAAAGCAGATAAGCCATTATTTTATGATGACAAAATGTATGTTCGGTACGAGAGTCATAATCATCTGGTGAAGAATGGTTCTCCTGAGTTTTATGATGTGCTTAGTAATTTCAGAGAAATTACTACAGTCACGCAAACTGTGAATAGAAAATCAGTAAAGAAATTGGATGTATTTTAAAAAAATAGAAATCTCAAAACCACACAACAAAAAATAAGCTATAATAAGGAAGTGAAAAAGAAAAACAAGGAAAACAAGGAAATAGATAAAACACCGGAGGTAAGAGTTATGAAAACAATCAAAAGAGTAAAAACAACAAAGTTAGCTATAGCCTTTTTAGCACTTATACTTTTAATAGTGGCACCAACCACAGTAGAAGCGAAGACAAAGAGTTATATGAAGTTCGACTGTGGCAACAAGTTAACGATGTACGAGGGAGAGTCAATAGAAGCAGCGGCGATAGAATTCAGAACTTACAGTGGTAATGTAGTGAATGCTAAAGACTGTTATATAAAATCTGATAAAGAGTACCAATTGAAAGCTATCAAAGATGAAGCATGTAATGACTGTGAGATTAAGTACACAAAAAAGGGTATTGTGACATACACAAAAAAAGGTAAGATTACGGCAAAACAAGCAGGTACAGTAACAATAAAGTTCAAAAGATACAATTACGGCGGTAACTACAATGGTTATGGTTACGAAGGTTCAATCAAAGTAACCGTAAAGAAAGCTCCAAAGAAATCCATCACAATGACAAAGAAATCTATCACATTAGTGAATGGTAAAGAGAGCAAGCTTTCCATAAAATCCGTAAAAGGTTTAAGTGGCAAAGAAGTAACCTACAAGTCAAGTAATAAGAGAGTAGCTACTGTAGATAAAAATGGAGTAGTGACAGCAGTGGGTTCCGGAAAAGCAAGTATAACGGTAACTTCAAAGACCAATAAAAAAGTAAAAACCACAGTAAAGGTTAAGGTTATTTCCAGGGGTACTGTAAAAACTGATTACACAAAAAAAGGAAAGAAAAGTATAGAAGTAAATAAGAGCGAGGTAGAGATAGGTGTTTACGAGAGATGGGCATGCTTCGCGGAAAGAAAGAATGGACAGTATAACTTCGTTGGTAAAGACAGTAAAGGGGAGCTCGCGCTTATGCCTGGAGATTGTACAAGTGACGCTGGAATAGCACTTAATCTAAGAAATATTTTAAAGAAAGCAGAGAAGGAAGGACGTTTCCAGATAAAGGTAACAAAGCTTACAGGAGTAGCTAGCAAAGAGGTAGTTTACAAATCCTCTAACCCGAAGATTGCTACAGTTACGAGAGACGGTAGGATAGAGGGTAAAAAGGTAGGAACGACAGTAGTAACAGTAAGCTCGAAGTCAGATCCTAATGTAAAGGCTACGATAGTAGTGAAGGTAGCAGACTGGAAAGCATGGTTGGATGGTATTTACTTTATAGGTAAACAGGGAGCGGATTATACGGGTTACTGTGTTTTGGAATTGTATGATTCTGCTTGTTACGATTGCACAGTAACGTGTGATTGGAATGTAACGATCAGTGATGAGAGTATCGCGAAAGTCCTGACTGGTCAATACGGTAAAGATATTTTGTTAATAAAACCAGGAAAGGTGAGAATTACGGTACAGTCTAAGGACGGTCACTCATTTAAATACTCTTGGACCGTTTTTGCCACAGATAAGTTTGCTGACCAAGTTAACCCGGGAGATATTGGAGACGAGAATAATTTCAGAGTTGAATAGTAAGGTAGAAAAATAGGGGATTGACAGAAATGTCATCCCCTATTTTTAATGTGGGAAGTGAATTATTTACAGAATAATCAAATTTATAAAAACTTGAAACCGTAATTCAAATGCGACATAGTTATAATGAAGTGCAAAGGAGAGATGGTGTAGAATCACTTAGTAAAGATGTGATTTGATGTGGTGTAAGGTGCTGAATTAGATCATGTTGTAAGAAAAGTTGTTGAAGTCATAAAATTTCCTCCTTGCTTCGGCGTGAGTTCCACAACTCACGCTATTTAAAATAGTTATAGTTGATAGTTTGCCAAAATCCTCAATTATAGCTATGGTGATCAAATTTAGTCTTGAAATTACGATTAAAGTGTGTTAAAACAAATACCGCTGTTGATTTAAAAATCGCAATTTCAAGACGACTTGTTAGGATTAAGGACAGTTAAGCTTTAATACAACTGCTTCTCCTTTCAAGTAGCTAGGCTGCGAGTTAGTGTTTGTTGGAACGCTCTGCTATGGGTACAAAATTTCATGTTTTTAAATAGCATAAAATCAACTCAATGTCAATAGTTTTTAAAATAGGGTTTCCTAGAAATAGGAACCCTATTTTTTAATGTGGGATAGCTAAAAGTGAAGGAAAAACAGATACATCAAAGATGAGTAGTGAGTAGGGTTCCAAAATGGAACCCTATTTTTTAATGTGGAAAGATCACATACGGTAAGTGGTGAATTCCATAGCCTGAATGGTCTCGATGGTGAGTTTATTATCTTCATACCTGTTGTAATGAAAAGTAACATATTCACCATATATATATATATATATATGGTGAAATTATTTATATGAGGCAACTTAATAACATTATCATTTTTACGAACATAAGTTCTTATTGTAGTGATTCGAAAAATCTGGTAAAATGAAAGGAAATTTAATATGTTGTCATTTTGGGAAACAAAATTAAACATAAGAGATAGGAAGGGGCAAATTATGAACTTGGAAAGCATCTTAAGCAGTGTTAAGACGAGTGCCAATTCTTTCAATCTTAACGATTCGTTTAAAACAATAAGATATATTTCAGACGAAGAATATTCAGACACTGTACATAAATATGTAGAACCTATGTTTACTGAAACTATGCGTTCACTGAATAGTCAATCCCCTAGATTTATTTTATTTTCAGCACCAGGTGCGACTGGGAAAACGGCATTGGCTCAACATATTTGTTATTCAAAACATGGAATATACTGGGATTTGCCAGATAGTAGAGTTGCAGAATTTAGTTTGCAAGGTGCTATTCAAAATGCAGTTGGTGTAGAATATTTAAGCGATTTTTATAAAAGTATAAAAAATGGAGATGATTTTTTAGTTATAGATGCATTTGATGAGGCAGAGGCTGGATCAGGTCGTACCGGAATAGAATTCTTTTTACGAGATTTGAATACAATAACAAACGATTGTGATCACATATGTGCTATTTTGATGGCAAGAACAGAAAGTGCGCTATTTATTAAGAATTATTTATTACATAACAATATACCGTTTGTTCATTATGAAGTTGGATATTTTGCAGAATATAATGCAAAAACTTATATTAAATATGGGTTAGAAAAGTCAAAAGTTCCAGTGACGGATGTTGTAGATCAGTGCATTGAAGCACAATTTAGAGAAATAAAAAGAATTCTTTTAAATGAAAACACAGAATCCTTTTTAGGTTACGCACCTGTTCTCAATGCATTATCTGCTTCTTATGATGAAGAGAGAAATACATTAAATTTATTGACAAAAACAAAAGATTCTGATAATAATTGTCAATTATTAAAAAGAATACTTGATGATTTATTAATAAGAGAAAGAAATAAATTTTTAAAGGCTCTTAGGATTAAATTACCAAAAGTAATAATTCAATCTAACTCTATTTATGATAAAAACGAACAGATTTTAAGGATATTTGGCATACTTGCATATAGAGATATGAATCTCTTTGTTCCAAATATAGATGACTCTATCCCAATAGAATATTATGAAGAATATTTGGAAGTTGTGAATACTCAATTATCTCAACACCCTTTTGTGAAAATACTTGAACGGAATGGTGTAACAGAATATGATTTTACTGGAACAGCTTTTCGTGATTTTGTAATAGCTTATGTTTTAGCAGAAAAAGATTTAAGTGATTTTGTACGTGAATATATTAATGATTGTACTAAATATTGCCCTTCTCAATTATTAGTGGAGTTTTATAATATTTTTTCAGATGGCAATATAGATGGCAATGATATTCCTTTAATGTATAATTCCTTTAAAGCACGTGCTCAGGTTGGCGATAAAATAACTCTTCATATAAATGGAGACTGCAGTGATTGCTCTGTTGAATTCATATTTGAGAGAGATAAATCCAAAATTGAATCTCTTGAATTTGAAATCAATAATTTAGAAAATGGTATTTATATAGATCAATTATCTAATTGTTATGTGGATGTAGATGGTAAGGTGTATATAGGTAATTCTAAAAATGAGGCAAGAATTTATAACTCCGTGATAAATTGTGATACTATAATTTGGAGAAGTGAAAAAGTTTCTATTGAAGCATATTCACCTGGGGACTGTACTTTAATTGTTAATAATATGGATTATTCTACAGATACATTGCCAATGTTTGAAGTAAAAACAGATGACAAAAGAAATTTCAAGGTAAATTGTGATAATTTGAAAGGTTATTTCAAATTGATACCTTATCAGTTTAATGATATTACTTGTGACTCTGTGAATGATTATGCATCATTTGCTAATTTGATTAGACGGATATTTAGCTGTCTTCGTTCACATAGCAAAGATGCTCCTGCTAGAAAAATTGACTTTATCAACAATCGAATAATCAGTTTAAGCGATTACAAAAAAAGCATTTTGGAATTTCTTTTAAAGAGTGGCATTTTGTACACAGATGCCCAGGATTGGTTATATAAGTTGGATACAGATAAACTTTCAACTTACTCGATTAAGTGGCATGATGTAAGGGATGGTAATTTCAATTCTTTGGAGATGTTATATAAAACTTATAAAAAGCTTGATGAAGACACCCTATAAGGGTGTCTTCTATTTTATTGAGATGAGTAGTGAGTAGGGTTCCAAAATGGAACCCTATTTTATTGACTAAAAACGTAGAAAATATAGAATGGAGGAAAAGTAAGATATGGGAGATTACAAAATGGTCACAGAAGTTAATGTAAATAAGTGTACAATAAATGATTTGTTCGTACAGTACGTTGAAAATAGGCTATATGTGAATCGTAAATATCAGAGAAAATTGGTGTGGAATATTTATGATAAGAAATTACTCATTGATTCCATCATTCGCGGTGTGCCATTACCAAATCTTTTACTCTCTGAGTACAAAGAGAATGGGAAAACATATATAGAGATAGCGGATGGAATGCAGCGTACAGAGGCAATTATTTCATTTCTACTTGGGGATTTTCCTGTTAAGTACAATGGTAAAGAATGTTATTTTTGCCCAGATGATTATGCAGAAACTTTTAATTTGGTTAGGGTTGGAAAAATAAAAAAGCGAGATGGAGTAAATTACTTGCCAAGAAATATCTGCGTTGATTTCTACAAAAATGAAATACCAGTTATTATTACAGGTAAAGACGAAGAAGTGATAGAGCTTATATTCAGTAGAATTAACTCTACTGGAAGGAAGATATCATCGCAGGATTTACGCCAGTCAAGAGCAGTAGGTGATTTTCCTGACTTGGTAAGACGTATAGCATGCCGTATTCGTGGTGATTATACTTATACCGATAGAATATGTCTTGGTGATATGAAAAAAATAAGTGTTGGTGATGTAGGTCATGGATACGGTGTTGATATTGATACAGTTTTCTGGAGAAAACATGATTTAGTCACAAATCCAGGTATGAAAGAATCGAAGGATGAAGAGATTATTGAAAGTTTGCTCGCCACGATACTTTTACCAGATACTTTTAGGAAGAGCAAAGATTCCTTGGATGCTCTGTATGATGCAAATAGTCAACTTGGTAAACTTATTGAAGATAATGTATTAAAGTTAGGAAAGGATGATTTGGAAAATAAATTTGTAGCAGTTTTTGATCAGATCAGTAATATTTTCAATGCTGTTGATTCTAATTTTTCAGATTGGATTTTTGATGGTCAGAAAACCATCAAAAATAAAGATATTTGTTTCTCAATATTATTCTGTGCGTTATATAGGCTGACAGATGAATCATATACGATTGATAATTATGAGAATGTTGCACTGGCTATAAAAAATGCAAGAAATACTTTTGATACTGTAGTAACTTCAGCCAAGGTTGATTACAGTGAAATTTCAACACAGACAGAAAATCTTTATTGTTTACTGAAAGATAAGCTGATAAAACAGATTACAGTCAATGAGGTTTCTGAAATTGAAAGAGAGATAGGTAGAAGATTGAAATACTCAAGTATAGAGCGTCAGATGACCGAGTTTAAAATTGCAGTTTCTGATCATGGAGCAAATAGACTCAGTCCACACTGTATGGAGAGAATAGAGGAAACACTTGTTGCTATGGCTAATGTAGAAGATCCAACTGAAATGGGAATGATAGTTATAGGAATTGCTGATAATAAAGATGCATATGATGCGTGGAAATCCATTTATCATAAAAATGCTATTTTAGTAGAACAGCACTATGTAACAGGTATTGCAGATGAAGCTATGAAGCTCTATGGCAGCGTAGATCAGTATTTTAGAAGTGTAGCACAAAGTATACGTGATTCCAAAATGAGCGAAGATTTAAAAAGTTTTGTATTGCAGCATATGGAAGTTGTAAACTTCCACGGAAAAGAAGTATTAGTACTTTATAGTATTGGTACAGGAGGGGAAAGTTTGTTTGGTACAGAGAACTGTATACGTAATGGTAATTCCACTGTTAAAGTGAAAGATGGTTTAAAAAGTATTCAGAGTTTTTAAGTCTGATAAGTTAGCGAGGGGTTCCATTTTGGAACCCCTTTTAATTTATGTGTAAGCGTTAAGTAACACTTATGAATTTTTGATAACATAAGCGAATAGAATCTTTGATTATAAAAAGATGATAGAGATAAGAGTTAGGGGATGAAACTGTGTGAATTGGGTTTCATTTCTGAAAACCAAACTCTCTGAATGTAGGGGTGGCTATGCCATGATTGCATCAGTATCCACTTTAGTTTCGGAGTTGCCAGTGTCAATCTTTCTAATTTCATTATTGGCTTTTTTAGATAACGTATTAATCATTTCATTTACGAAGCTAAGAAACTCATTAGCGTCAGTCTCATTATTGGCTTTTACTGAAGCATAGGCAAGTGCAATTTGTAATTGTTCAGTGGTATTGTAATTCATCATAATCCTCCTCTATTTCAAATTATAAATATAATATACTACGGAGGCAGAGAAATGTCAAATTTAAAATTCGAAGAGTTAGCAAATGAGTGTGTTGTGCGAAATCCTTATGTTGGAGATTTTAATCATTGTCAGTATAAGCAGTTAGTATGTGATATAAGTTTGCTTATTGAACATGCTAAGTTGGCAGATGTATCAGGCGTAAATGTGATAAACGAGCAGGGAGCAGATCAGATACTTTCTTATTATAATGCAAGGTACAAGGATGCTTCAAAGTATTCACTTAATGTATTGCGTAATGCCAAATTATCATTTGCGGAGGCAGTCGAATTTGTGAAGTATCTCGAGTGTGAGTATCTAACGAAGTTGTATCTGTAATAGTGTAAGAATAGGGTTCCCTAGAAATAGGAACCCTATTTTTTTAATGTGGGGAGTGAATTATTTACAGGTTAAAGTTGGAAATTACTTTATTTCAGAAAAATTAACCTGCAACCATAAGACGTAGAAAAAATAGAAAAATCTCCTATAAAAAAGTAATAAAAGGGTGTCAAAAGTCGGCACCCATTTTTTATTAAAAGGAGAGTGAAAAAGATGAAGAAAAAATTAGTAACTGCAGTGCTAGCAACAACTTTGTTACTAACTACTGTAGTTCCAGCACAAGCATCTCCACTGCTAGGTGAGGATAGCTATGTGACATTGGAAGAGGTGACAGAGAGCACAGAGGAGGATCCACCGGATCCAACAGAAACAAGTAGTCAGGAGAAAGAGATAGAGAGGAAGTACAGTCCAGACTATGATATTAGCCCATACTACAATGATACTGAAGAAGAGGTAGAAGAAGTAGAAACTGTAACGAGGTCAGCAAATGTCGGATTTAACAATGACGCTACAGCAGACGCAGATCCAAATTTACAGACAATTTACAACAAAGTCGGAAATGCATCAGTAAAGACATACAACAGTTACACTTATAATTCATGGATGGGAACGAAAGATTACACTTGGAAAGTTAATACAGATGGTGTAAAAAATACTGCATCAAATACGCATAAAAAAGCAGCGGAAGAGATAGCTAAGGACAGTAGCTATAAAAGTAAATGGGTACGGTCAGATGAAAAGAGTTTCTGGGCAGGCTCAGGTGCTGCAACACCAAAAAAATACAAAAGTATCAAAAACAGTAGTAGTACAAAAGTAACAGATAAAAATATTGAAAAAGCATTTTTGGTTTGGACGACACGATCTTCAAAGAATGGAAGTTTACCAATTATTTTTGTCAATTCAGATAACGAAGCATACAGTATAGACGCAGATAATTACCCGGAAACACCGAAACTTGGTTCAAAGAGGGCATTGGTAGACAACAGAAAAGTAGCGGGTGCAGATAAAAACGCTGAAACTAAAATCTTTTACACTTCCTACGCGGATGTAACAGATTATATGTCGGGGGACGGAACTTACTCAGTTTGTAATCTGCCGATCTACTGGTCAGACTACTACGATAACGGTGGTACCCAACGGGCGGCTACCTGTGGTAGTTCGGCAACTGATATGGCAAATGTGAACGGCGGTGAAAATTTAAGTTCATGGAGTCTTTTTATAGTCAGTGAGACAAGTGACAGTAGACCACATGTAGTTACAATAAAGGTCGGATCACAATACGTGCTGACAGGTGGCAGCCGTGAACTCCTGACAGTACAGACAAAAACAGACTTTGGTGAATTTAAAACACAGACTTCAAGCGCCACGCCTGTTGCGATCAACACAGCCTTTACCACAAGTGGTACAGGAAGCAACGGAGATCTTCTGGCAAGAGTGAATTTTGCAAAAAGTGACAAAAAGGCTAATAAAGTAGGAAATCCAAAAGATAAACCTGAATCCTGGTACAACCCAACAGACTATGCACTAAATGCTAATGGTGGAGGTATTTACGGAAGCAATGGTAATGTGCCGACGGATAAAGCGAAAGGCTCGTCAGTGTCGTGCTTTTCCGTACAGGCAAAGGATACTTCTGTCTGGAATACTTTGCGATATGTGGTGACAGATGTTGCATTAGAAAAGGTAGATATAGCTGCAACACAGACAATAACAGTTAAGGAACGTAGCAAACCGGTAGCAGTCTCCGGCAAATTTACGAATACGACAGCAAAGGGTAAAACAGGATTTTCTTACGGTAAACTGGTTGTAACACTGCCAAAAGGTCTTACAGTTTCAGATTTCAATAGCTCACCAGTGCTGACAAGACATAGATGGGTTGTTAGAGAAAAGAGTTGGGAGACCAAAACTCTAAAAGGCACCGTCTCAACAAAGAATGGTCAGCAGCAGATAGTCTGGGAGGACAAGAATTCAACAGAAGAAACAGCGCAGGTACTGAGAAGTGTGACAGGAACCAGCGCACCATCAGAAAAAGGAAAACGCGACTACTTCGAATACTCGATCGACTGTGATTTTAATGCCAAAAAAGGCGTTGAGACTTTTAGGGCAACAGAGGTTCTTTACGGTGTGAAAGAATCAAATGGCAGCAAACCATACGGTAAGTCATCATTTCAGCTCCAGTCAGGTAATGCTAAAGAAGTGCCAAAATATATACTGACAGTAAAAACAGAAGGTCCAACTGTAAGTATTGATGGCGGAACTGCAAAGACGACCGCAGTAACAAAAGAGCTGAAGCCAGCTACGGAGACGACAGGCAAGCCAACAACGGTAAAGGCAACAGGAAACTTTAAGAATTGGACTATCAGTGATAGTGATATAAATAAGATCGTAGAATACGGAGAGAATCATGATACTACGATTGATTCTGATAGGTTTAAGGCAAGCTCAAGTCTGAAGTTTTATATGCCGAATAAGGATATCACGCTGACAGCAACCGCATTGCCGAAAGAAGTGATTACAGCAACCTTTATCAGTCACTCATACTCCAGTAGTGACAGCTACAATATACCAGATTCAGCACAGCAGAAACAGGAGATTTCAAAGGAGTTTGTAGATAAATATGATCCGAAAACAGGAAAGCTGATAGAGAAAGTACCACGTGAGATGACCTTTAATTTCCCATCTGCAGGACAGATCAATGGATGGGTCTTTGATGGCTGGGTTTTAAGTGACACAGCAAGCAGCAGCTATGATGATAAAGGATACAATAAGGCATCAGTGAATCAGGCTGGTGCATCTGGAATGATAACCAAAAATGTAGTCTACTACGCGCAGTACCACAGAGAAATGAGCTGGTATTTTGTTCAGCAAAATAAGGTTGACAGGCATTACAAAACAGTCTACAGAAATAGTTATGATATTAACCGGTTTGAACATGAATACAAAGACAAAGCACCAAACCAGACACTGAAAGAAGGATGGGTTTCACAGGGTTGGACAGACGAAGCAGACTGTAAGGCAGATCCGGATGTTCAACCAGGTGGTACGATAATAGCCACAGAGGGTCAGGTTTTCTATGGATTATTTGAGAAAGATGTGACAGTAACTTACAATACAAATACCTACGATCCGGTAGATAAAGTGCCAGATCCACAGACAGGAAAGGCATACTTCTCAACAGCATCGTGGGACTTCTCGCAGGTAAAGGACTATGTGCATCCATCTTACAGGAATGTACTGAGTAATAGCTGGCTGAATGATTTTTTCACAAAGAAGACAGGATACTCGGCACCGGTTGATCTGAGAAAAGATTCAGATGTGGGATTTATTTACCCAACGATCACGGTAGCAGATACAGTACCGGTTTACAGAAAGATTAATCAGAGAGAAACAGATGTGCTGCCAACTATTTGGTCAACGAATCCAAAAGGATTCACAGTAGATTTTGAAGTAACACAAGGAGAGTGGCCGGAGGGATTTGATCGTAGAATAAACTGTAATCCACAGACAAGTTACGAGTTCCGAGAAGATACAACACTTTACCAGCAATACGAAACATTAAAGATGCCGGCAGATAAGAAAATTCATACAAGTGTTTCTATACTTGTAGGGGATTCTATTAATGTTGGAAATCGGTTTAAATCAGATTACTTTAGCGATTTAGGAAGAGTATACGTTTCTCCAGATCATAGTATAGCAACAGTAACAGAGGCAGGTAAGATTACAGGTAGAGGTCCTGGTGTGATAACAATAAAGGTATACACCAGTGATGGTAAGACAGATATAGGAGACTGTAAAGTAATAGTTTCATCAAGCAGTGTGAAGATACCTGACAGGATTACACTCGGTGAACAGGCAGAAGTAGGTATTACAGCCAGATCAGGTGAGGGTGCTAGTGTGACAGCAACTCTTTCTATGGATGCAGTATCAGCATTGAGAGGTAGGGAGAGTAGCAAACTTTACTCATTACATTCATACTTTGGCAATGGAAATGACTTTACAGAAGTGGACGCAGGCAACACAATACTGAAAGCAGCTTCTAGTAATGGAAAACCTGCAACAGATACAAAAACCTTTTATGTAATGCCTGATATAAGTTTGCAGAGTTTAAAGAGCGATGTTTACGATGCAACGATTGTATGGAAATTACATCTTACACTGAATTAGGTAAAACCGAGTAAGATGATGATATAGTCATATAATTGATTGATAGTAGAAGATAATCGCTGATGAATGGGGGAGTCGAGAGGCTGCCCCATTTTTTCAATTAGAGATTCTTCGATGTAGGGGTGTTGGGTTCGAATCCCAAGAATTTATTCAAATAATTTAGGAGGAAACAATGATAGGTTTTAAGAAGAAAGTAGCAGAGAGTTTAAAAGAGGAAACAAGTCTTGAGCCAGAAAAAAGTGAGACAGTGAGTGGAGCAGTAAGCGAGGTAGCGGAGGAAGTAAAGCCTAGAACAAGAAGAAAACGTGTAAGTGCTATCGCTCCGCAGGAATCAAAAAGTAGAACTGAAAAGAATGGGGCTGATAGAACAGTATTCAAATTCGATCACGATAGTGATGATGACAGCGATGTGTTAAAATCAGAGGAGTCAAAGGATTTAGTGATGGAGTCAACCAAGATGTCAGGTATAGATGAGGAAGAGGTTGCAAAGACAGTGAATAGAATCATTATGAGGAATTCAGTCAATGTAGACGAAGATAAAGAGGAAGAGGAAGATTTACCAGTAAGCTTCGATAATTCAGAAGATAAAGAGGAAGAGGAAGATTTACCAGTAAGCTTCGATAATTCAGAAGACACAGTTGAAATAGATGTTCCAATAAAAACTCCAGAAAAGCCAGTAGAGGAAAGAAATGTCAATGAGAGCCAAGATATTCTTTTAAAGCTGGGTAGAGCTGTTAATAGATATGCTGATCCATACTGTGGTTTTGAGTGTGAAACAGTAAGTCTGAGATACGCCTCCGGTGTGAATGAGGTGAAGGTGGATAGCGGTTGGATCTACTTTCCGATCAAACAGGTTTTCGTAAATGGAAGAAAGCGTAACTTCAATAGCGTGCATGAAGTGCGTTTAAAACGAGACGATAAGGTGGAATTAGATTTAGGAGTAAGTGCAGTAGTGCCAAAGGGTTACGTGCTTGAGTTTAGAAATGTAGAAAACTCTAAGACGAAGTTTGGTATTGAAGTTCCGGCAGGTACAGCGGTAGGTGCACATGACGCACTTTACCCAATAGTAGTACAGGTAAATCCTGTGGATGATTTGGCATATGTTTGTCAGAATAGAAGTATTGTAAGAGCAACTTTGAAAGCAGTTTAAGAGGTACAATAATGCGAAAAGCTCAATATGTTCATGGTAGTAATAGTGCAGGAAGATATTTTTTTCTTTTCTGTGGGTTGATAATAAGGACGCTGTTGATAGTTATGATCTTTGCAACGATCGCAGTTGTATGCAGAATTTACCCAACAATAAAGTTGTGGTTTGATGATAGTATGAGTATTGCAGCACAATCAAAACCAGAAGATTTTTGTAGTGGTGAAACAAGTTATGTATACGATGAAGAAGGCACAGTACTATTAAAATTAAAAGCTGATAAAGATACGATTTATGTTGAGTACAAAGATTTACCGGATGATATAAAGAATGCTTTTGTAGCAATAGAGGATAAACGATTTTACCAGCATAAAGGGGTGGACTTGGCTTCAACAGTAAATGCTGCATTTCTTTTAGTAAAAAACAAAGGAGAAGTGCAGCGTGGTGGAAGTACAATTACACAACAGTTAGCAAGAAATGCATACCTAAGTTTTACAGTAAGTTACGAACGAAAGATCAGAGAGATTTTTCTGGCACTTGGTTTAGAGCAGAGGTACAGTAAAGAACAGATACTAGAATTTTATATAAATAGTATAAATTTTGGTAATGGGTACTTCGGAATAGGTGCTGCGGCAAAAGGTTACTTTGGTAAGACGGTTGATAAACTAAGCTTAAGTGAGATTGCATTTTTGTGTGCAATTCCAAATAACCCTACTTTTTACAATCCCAGAACTAATTTTGACAATACAATTAGCAGGCGAAATACAATACTTCATGAGATGTATCAGCAAGGATACATCGGGAGTAAAACATACACAACGGCAGTGCAGGATAAGATTTGTGTAAAGAGTGAAGATAATCTGGAATACGGATACAAGGCAAGCTATGCTTTAAACTGTACAGTCAAAGAGTTTATGAAACTTGCCGGATTCAAATTTGAATACAAATTTGCTACAGATGCAGATTACAGGCGTTACAAAGAAGAATATAATCAGGCATATGAAGAAGCTCTGTACACATTAAAGACGGGTGGTTATAGTGTTACAGTTAGTCTTAATGGTAGCACGCAACAAATAGCACAGGAAGCATTAGACAGTGAACTCTCAAAGTTTAGCGCAGATAGTGGTATGCAAGGTGCCTTGACGGTAATTGATAATGAGACAGGATTAGTACTTGCGTCCGTTGGCGGAAGTAGTTCTGTGGATGGTACAAGTTTAGGATTAAACAGAGCATACCAAAGTTACAAGCAGCCAGGAAGTACAATAAAACCGATAGTGGTTTACACACCTGCAATGGAGCATGGATACGATGCCAATAGTAGGGTGGAGGATAATCCGATTGAAGACGGTCCGAAAAACTCAGATGGTAAATACAGTGGTATGATTCCATTACGAACAGCAGTAGAGAAAAGCAAGAATGTAGTAGCATGGAGACTTTTCGAAGAATTGACACCAGAAAAAGGATTAAGCTACGCAGTAAATATGCATTTTTCAAGTTTAGTCCATGAAGATTACACGCAGTCCGCAGCATTAGGTGGGCTGACATACGGAGTAACAACAGAAGAGATGGCAGGGGCTTACGCAGCGTTAGCTAATCATGGTTACTGGAGAGAACCGACTTGTATCACTTCTATAAAAGATAAAGATGGAAAAGAGATTTACGAAGGTAGTCTTGGCAGGGGTATTTACTCGAAACTTGCAGCTGATTCAATGACGGATGTACTGAAAGGTGTTAGCACAAATGGGACTGCAAGAGGGTTGAAACTTAGTAATGGTGCAGAATTTGCGTGTAAGACTGGAACAACAAATGAAAATAAGACAGCTTGGTTTTGCGGATACACAAAACAATACACTGTAGCGGTATACGTTGGTGCAGATGATAATAAATGCACAGTAAAAGATCTTTGGGGAGGTACATACCCTGCAAGAATTTGGATAAATACTTTGAATGGTTTAGGTGGAGATGCTGTAAGTTTACTGAGTGACAGTGAACAAAAATCAGTAGACAATAACCAGAGTAGTCTGGATTGGATAAAGCCAGTGGAACAATCAGTGGAACAACCAGTAGAAGACACACCAGTAGAGATGCCAGCAGAAGTACCTGTAGAAGATCAGCAACCTGAGCAATCAGTAGAAGATCAGCAACCTGAGCAATCAGTAGAAGATCAACAACCGAGCAATCAGTAGAATAATCAATTGAGTGAAATGGAGGAACATTTGAAATGGCAAAGATACATAGAATAAGCGGGTATTTAATTGATGCAACTAGTGATTGTAGTGACAATGATATCAAAATGGCAGTTACAGATCAGCTAAATATGATTGGTCAACAGTTACATATTGAAAGCGCGGATATCAATGATTGGTCAAGTCAAAATTCATTAAATCATGAAAATTGTGACCTGTCATATTGTATGAAATACTTCAAGAATATAAATGATATACTAAAGTACGACAGACCATTACCAGAATCCGGGCAGCAATACAGGCATTTTAAGGTTGGTAAAATTGTAACAGTAGTTGGAATATCAAGACACACTGAAACTGAAGAATTGACAGTAGTATACGATCATAATGGAACTATATGGAATAGACCTTTAGAGATGTTTATGAGTGAGGTAGATAGGGAGAAATACCCTGATGCAAAGCAGAAATACAGATTTGAATTGGTGGAGGAGTAGAGATGGGATTATTTGGTAAGAAGATGTCTGCTCAGAAGGATGTATTTACTGAGCAAGAAGCAAGATGTTTATTGCATGATACGTTTTCACGTGCAGTGAACGATGTTATGGATGTAGATTTGAGAAGTGTTTTAGAAGATGTGATACTTGAGTCTAAGGTACATGAATTAAGAAAGACGTTTGATACAGCAGTGTTCAACGAAACTACCTTGGATGCGATGTATCATCGTTTATTGGTTAATGGTGAATCTACAGTATTATCAGATAGTGAATTTAGGGAGTATTGTAAATCACATAAAGTAGATCATTACAATGAGAAAGGTGATTTTGTTTTTAATCCAGAAACCGAATTAGCATTTGCGAGAACTGTGATTAATCAAGAGTATGTAGATGCGATGAAATCAGGTGAGTTTGATTTAAGGTGTGGTTACAAAGTTCCTGAGTATTTTGATATTAAAAAACATTTAGCACTTACGATTGCTAGTTATGGTGGTGATGGTGTAGATGTAGCATTTGCAATCTTTAATGATACAGTAGTGAAAACTGGTATTTATCGTAGATTAGGTAAATATACGAATGCCCAAATTAACTCCCAGTTATACGATTCTGGTAGAGTGTTTATCATAACAGATTTTAATGACGAGGTAGTGGAGACTTTCAAAAATATGAATGTGTATTTTAGCAATTCTGAGTATGAACTGTACAAGAAGTATAATAAAAGATTTCTAGAATCAGATCCACTATTCGATTTAGAAAAAATGGAGAGGTTGATAGAAAAGTGTGAGGAAGTGAATGAATACTTTAGAGAAAAACATGGTAGTAGTTGTAAAAAGGCAACAGCATTTTAAGTAACATAATATCTTTCTTAATTTACACACGCCTGTGTATGCTAGAATGTATAGCAGTAGCGTGTGTAAATTATGGATTGAAAACAGGAGATGTTTTATGAATAATATGTCCATAGCGATAGGTAAGAGACAATTGGTTGACTCGATTTGGAAGAGTGCAGGAATTGAAGGGTTAGGAACAACTTCCATAATACGGAAAAGATACTATCTAACCTGCCAGTACAGACAAGAAGAGATGAAGTTCTTTTTATTGTAAATATGAAAAGAGAATGGTATTTTCTATTTGATAATATAGAATATCCAAATAATATTTCGTATTTGCGAGAACTGAATAAAATTTGTATGGAAGAACTCTCATACGATGTAGGCAATTTTAGGGCAGCACCAGTTACGATTGGCGGTACGTCATGGGTATCAGAACTTCCGCAGGAAGGAATTATTATAGATATGCTTGATGAGATTGCTGCTATGGATGACCGGTTGGAAGCAGCACTAGAAATGTTTTGCTATGTAGCTAGAACACAAATGTTTCTTGATGGGAATAAGAGAGTGGCACAGCTTATGTGTAATAAGATTATGATGGAGGATGATATAGGTGTTTTTCTATTCCGTACAATGAAATTGATAGATTCAAAGAACTCTTAGTTGATTTTTATGAAACAAATAGTTCAGACAAGATTAAGGACTTTTTCAGGAAAAAATGTTTGCTTTTAAACCCAGGTTATGTGTAAAGTCATAAAAGTGAAAGCGAGTGTAGCAAGATTGAAAGTTTTTAATACTCGAAACAACAGAATTTAAGAATAGTAAACAAAAGAAGAATCATCAATGCGTGGTGGTTCTTCTTTTGTTTATTAGGTACTTGAGCGTAGGAAGGTAGTATTGCGATAAGGTTGTATGATTGATATAATGATAGAAGATATTTTGGGATAGTCCTAGTAGAGGTGAAAGTATGAAAAAAGCAACAAGTTTTACAGAAAATAATTTAGTAAGAGGCTTACGCGAATCCTTACAATATGAATTCAAGAATCATGTGAAAAATGGGATATACTCATACACACAAAAGAAATTGGCATACAGTTCAAATAGAATAGAAGGCAGTACACTAACAGCAGATCAAACATCATTGCTTTTTGATACGGGCACTTTATACAGTGACGAGGTTTTTCGTGCAAAAGATATTGAGGAAGCGAATGGACATTTTCTGATGTTTAATCATATGCTTAAAACACTTGACGAACCACTAACAGAGGAACTTATAAAGAAGTTTCATTGGGAATTGAAATCTGGTGTTTTCGAAGACAAAGCGAATGGTTATCCGATAGGTGAATATAAATCCAGAGCAAATATAGCTGGCAGTGAAATTACAGTGGCACCAAAGGATGTGTCATATGCAATGCATGAATTAGTTAGTAAGTACATTGAACAATTAACATTTGAGGATATTGTAAGATTTCATTCAGAGTTTGAGCATATTCACCCATTTCAGGATGGCAACGGAAGAGTTGGACGTTTACTTATGTATAGACAGTGTTTGGTTAATGATATAGTACCGGTACTTGTTGATGATAGGTATAGAACGGAGTATATTGTAGCGATTAGGAAGTCGCATGCAGGAAATTTTGAAAAACTGGAAGAGCTGTTTAGAAAATTCCAAGCTGAATACGAAGAAGAGCTGAAACAGTTTATAATATGATATGAGAAGATGAATACAATAATGGAGTTACCTTATTCTGATGATATTAAAAATAAATTAAATTATCTTGTGAGTTTAGTACTAGGTACCGGAATTAAATGTGAAAAGATTGTACTTTTCGGGAGTTATGCTAGAATGGAGCAAAGATTGGGAGCGATTTGGATATTTTTGTTTTGTTGAATGATCAAATATCGAGAGAACAGCGCGGTTACTTAGCATCAGTTTTTGAAGAGAATAACGCTGATATTGTATTCTGCACTACTTCAATATTTGATACCTCTGATAGCCTCTTATATAAAAATATAAGAAAGGATGGTGTGTTGCTGTGGAAAAATTAAACACATATTTCGGTATGGCAAATAATGATTATTTATTTGCTAAAGCTGGAATGCAGACTGGTGCGGAAATTGGAAATTACAATATAGTTGCTTCTCCATGCTCTCAGGCTTGTGAAAAGTTTATGAAAGCGGTTTTAGAGTTGTGTTTTTCAGACAGTGAAGATTTATTACAACTGTTACACAGTCATAATCTTAGAGCATTATATAATGTGATTATTACAAAGTACAAGCTTTCAGTTTCATCAAAGGATTGTAAATGTGTTGGAGATTTTTATTTCGATGCTAGATATCCGAGTATCGATTACCTAATGGCTACTAAAATGATGCATTAGAAGGATACGAAACAACAAAGAGTGTAGTACAGGCAGTAGATAAAATGATTGAAGAGTACAAGCCTAAAATGCGGAAGATAGATGTATTTTAAATCAATTTACCAGAAGAGAAGGTAATAAATATGCTGACAGAAGAATTTAATGTGGAACGTGACACGGAGACTTGGAAAAAGAGTATGCAGAGATGTACATAGAAAAAGGCATTGAAAAAGGCATTGAAATGGTTCTAACCAAAATAATCAGATCCATGAGAGAATCACATATTTCGGAAGATACTATTTTAGATGAGTTAACTGAAGTGTATGATCTTTCAGAGACAGATGCAAAGAAATTATTGGCATCAGTGAAATGATACAAGGCATGTATTTAGTATTACCTGAGTAGTTGTAAAGTATAGGAACCACAAGTAATAACAAATATGTCATATAATTAAATGTAAAATGATGCAGAGGGTTGTGAAAGCAACCCTCTTTTTTGTTATGGGGTGGTTATATGATAAAAATTACAATAGTTGGTGGCAGGACAGAAGTACAGAAAATTCAAGATATTTTACGAAATGTATATGATGGAATGTACAATCTAAAAGTGACAGAGAATATTCCAGAAGCAGTACAGAACGGAGCAAAGTTCTGTACTGTTTCTTTTTTAGTTGATGATAGATATATTGATCTTGATCAGTTCAATAAAATTAAATGTAAATTTTCAATAGTTTTCAATAATAAGAAGATGTATGAGAGATCGAAAGGGTGTAAAACAGGAAAATGGCTTATGATGAAGTGATGAACAAATACGAACGAGTAGCAAGTGTAGTTAAGACATTTATAAAAGGTAAGCATGTGCAGGTTGTTCTTGGAGCGATGGTAATAGAGACAGGACTATTACGTTGCTTTCTGTACAACTGGTTAGGTTCAGATGAAAAATTTTACTCACTGGTAGTGCCGCATACAGAGTCCACAATTTATAACTTTCCTGAGGTTATGTACACAGCAAACAGTAACTTTGAAGAAATTCTTGATCATAATTTGAAAGTATTTAATACAAAAGAAGAATGGCAAGTGGGGAAGTGGTCAGAGAATCAGATAAAGACAGAAATGAAGACACTTAAAGTATTTCTGGATAATTTAGCTACTGGATACTTGAAATTACCACATCATACAATACAGAGTATAATAACCCATTTACATCCGGTTCTAGGTATGACTGTTTGGTACAAAGACTTTAGTAACAAGCAAAAGAGTTTAACGATATGGTTCAATTCTATTACAACGATAGAAGTGAATGATGTTTACGTAGGGGAACTCTTAGCTGCTTTGAAGCTAGAGAATAGAGTTAGAGTGATACAACAAGCAGAGGCATTGAGATTAGAGGAGGCTGTCGGTTTTGATTATTGAGGATTTAATGAATAAAGGTTACGAAAAGTTGGCATTTGTACTAGCAAGATATTGCTATCGTGTAGGATTGCCAACATTGTCAGACGATGATTATGATGTATTAGAAGATAAAATACGCAGGGATTACTATGATGAATGTAAAGCTTACTTGAAACGAAGTTACGATGATGATCCAATTCCGGTCAAGCTTTTAAAAGCTTTAAATATGGAAGTAGTGTACCCATCAGTCCCACGAGAGTACTACGATTACTTGGATGAGGATAAATCGAATAGCATACGTGCAGTCCGGAGTTACGAAGAGGTGTGGGATTTTGTAAATTCTAATAAAGGAAAGCTACTGCATGTATCATTAAAAATGGATGGAGTTAATTCAAAATCGCTATACAAGAATGGGAAGTATCAATTAACTTTGAGCAGAGGTAGGGCAAGTAATAGTCTTGACTATACACAAGGTGCTAAAAAGATACTTCCCAAATTTATAGATTGGGAGGAATTAACAAAGGTAACGGCAGAGTGTTTTGTAACAAAAAGTGCATTACCTGCGCTTAGGGAAAAGTATGATTCAGTGAAATATAAAACAAGTAAATCTGCAGCTATTAGTTTGCTGCGAGTAGAGCATGAGTTAGATGATTACAAGGAATTAAATGCATTTGCATTCGATATAGACAGCGGTGAATTTTCCAGAGTACAGGATAAATACAGTGCGCTTGAGAAAGCAGGATTTACAACACCACCACATTTCACAATAAGTGTACCAGACGGGCAGAGTTATGAGGAATTTTGTGTATGGCTGAAATCAGAAGTTTTTGATACATTAGCTGTTTACAAAGAAGAGTACCCATCAGATGGTGTGGTGCTAGAGGTCGATGATTTATTAGATACATACACAGAGAAAAATCAATACAGTGACAGACAGATAGCTCTAAAGTTTGAACAATGGGGATTTGAGTACTTAAGAGGTATTATTACGGATATTCAGATTGAACAACGAAGAGTTTACAAATCAGTTAGGATAAAGATTGAGCCTATAAAATCATCAGATGGATGTAATGCTACATATATTAATGCATTTAATCCTGGGATAGTGATAGAGAATGATCTTTATGTTGGGAAAGAGGTTTGGTTTGAGAGAAATGCAGGTGCCGTAAATATTTTGATTCACGGTAAACGACTGGAGGGAATAATGAATGGAAACGAAGACAGTGATTAGATTACTAAATGATAGTGCAATAAAACTTTCACCGTATAATGTAAATCTGGCAGATGAAGAGTGTGTAATTTACTGTGCAGATACTAATAAATTTAATGCAAGTAGGGCAGTTTTAAAATCGACGATAGCTGAAGGAGCAGATGTGATTGCTCGGCAGACGAAAAGAGCTAGAGAAGCTGTCGGATTTGGGGGTGAGGTGAAATGATTACTTATGCAATTTACAAGACTGGTTGTATGGAGGTGCCAGGTGTTCCAGATATTTTTATGAAAAATGATGTATTAAAGAAAGTCCTTGAAAGTGAAAAAGCAAGGGAGGATTTGATCACACTTTTTCATGATGGTGTTTGTATAGGCAGTTTAGGAATTGAAACTGAGAAAGGTTATGTGGATGAGAGTGAGACACGTATGTCACTTAATGATGGAGAGAAAGGAGATTTAGGATTTTATGGGCATTTACGATAGACTAATTAATCTATATGTAAATTCTGAAGATAGTGATCTGGATAGACAAATAGTCGCTGAGTGTAAATGCGATTCAGTTTGTTCAATAGACAAAGTGGTCAGACAGTTTAAATTTCTCACTAATAATATGCATGATAGTGAAGAATATTTAATTGTGAAGAAATACTTAGAATCAATATTTGGTATGAGAATAATTAAAACCCTGGAGGAAATGTAAAAATGGCAGATACAGTAAATGCGATAGGTAATATGCAAAAAGTATCATATCAGGATTTGATTGAAAATCGTATTCCTGAGATAATCAGAAATAGCGGATGTGAAGTGGGCGATTATGATTTAACACTGGAGCCAATGGCTGCTGGGAATAGTATACCGGTTTCAGAGGATGGTACAGATTATTACAGTATAAAAATGAAATGTGTGATCCGCAACCGTGTAACATCAGAATCAGTCGATTTTTATGTTGAACTTATGAAGCTTCCAATACTGCAGGAACTTGGTTTTAAAATCCGTGGAAGTTTTATGCAGCAATTGGATATTTACGAGAGAACTACTGGATGGAACTTTTATAAAGATAAGAGTAATGGAGAGTGTGCAAATCTTATTGCGGATAATAAAAGATCAATTTATTTGAATTTAAACAATAAATACGGTCCGTGTGTGAGGTTCTTACTGCATGGTGAAAATAAAAAGGCTAAGATAAGAGTTAGTACATTTTTCAGAGCAATTTCAAATAGTTCAAATGAGGAATTGATTAGTCTATTCGGATACAACAATCCTTACGTTATAGCAGCTTTCGGTGCACATGCAGATAACAGAACAATAGATAGCTGTATAAGGGATGTGGCAGTTGCAATCTTGAATAATGATGTGTCGAATCGTACAATTCTTACAATGAAAAATAATATTGAGATGGATTTGTTTTCATCAAGATATTTGCCATTAGGTAGTAATAATGCGTCAAGACTTAATTACTATCAGTCATTCAGTTACAGAGCAAATGGACGCAGTTTAGCTAAGACAGTAGAGTGCAATGGTTATCGCTTCGAAAAAGGTATAATTCTGAGTGCAAATGAATTAGCAGTTTTGGATAAGCTGCCAATCAATGAGTTACAGGTAGAATACAATGATAAGATTTATCATCTGAAGAAATTTTCCAAGTTTACATTTGATGTGCTTGGTTACACACTGGCAGAGGATGTACTTAGTTACAAATCAGGTACAAAGATTACAGAAGATATGGTTGATCAGCTGAATGCATCAGATCTCACAAGTCTTATTTTGTCAGGGAATAAAAAGGTTGTCAGACGTAAATATGCTTTTACGTTAGAAGTAGAAGATCTTTACACAGCTTTTAGTATCTGGGTAGATAATCTGAATGGATTCGGAAAGCATTCGCAACAGTTTGAGATTTCAAACAGAGTTTTACTTTCATACGATAAGAAAGCAGAGAATTTACTGAGAAATGCTATTAGCACAGTAATAGAAAATGTAAGTAATAAACTACGTTCAACAGATTATCGTGGACAATTAGCCGCAGCTATTACCGGATGTAATCAAGGTATAGACACTGATGCATTCATCAACAGTATTACAAATGCATCAAACAATGCAGGTCAGATGGCAGATATGTGTAATGTGATTGCATACACGGCAAAGAGTGGAAAGGCAACAGCTAATCTTGGGAAAGCCACAGCAACAGATGAAATGGTTAATGTGCAGGATATGCAGGAAGGTAGACTGGATCCATTAGATGTGCCTGAGTCAGATAAAATTGGTAGTGTGCATTACAGAACGTTATTATCAAAGCTTAGTCCAAGTGGTGATCCTATGTCTCCATTTCTTAAAGTGGTGAATGGGGAGGTTATTTCCGACGAACCTGTATATCTGACAGCAATAGAAGAAACAGATATGTATATAGCTGAGTGGGACGAGACTTTTCACAATGAAGATGGTTCACTTAAAAGCAGAATTAGGGTACGGTGTAATGGTGCTGTTACAACCGTTGAAACGGCTAGAGTACTTTACAAAGAATACTCACCATACCAGAATCTTTCTGCATCACACTCTATGGTTCCATTTACAGGACATAGTGCAGGTAAGCGTATTACGATGGCATGTAACCAGGCTAAACAGGCAGTACCTTTCGCAGATGGTGGTGATAGACCTTACACAAACTCAGGCGGAGAAAGTTTGCTTGGTGCAGGAACAATTACAGTAGATAGTATTCTCAATGATTTTTATATGAAGAATAAACATCTCATTAGTGAATCGAAGGCAGAAGTAAAATCTTCAGATTTGAAACTGAGTAGTATCACTTCAGAGTACGGGAAACGAACATTTTATTTTAATGTTGAAAATGTAAAAAGTGGTGCAAGCGAGGCAGTAGTGACAGTACCGTACGGATTCAGAACTTACGAAGCTACAATGTTTAGTTTTAAGTTAAACCCAAAAACAGATGGGGTTTACCATCCTGGTGAGATTGTGTTGTTCAATAATGGTTATGATATTGAAAAGAAAGATTTAGTAATGTGTGCAGATTTTGGTGCACAGAAAATCGATACGTCCGTTTTCGAAACAGGAATTTCATTGACCAGAAACTTAAATGTAGTTTACAAAACATTTGAGGGTAGTGTAATCGAGGATGGTATAACAATAAGTTCTGCATTAGTTTATGACGACAGATTAACCAATATAGAGATGTATGAAATAAGTGACGTGGCAGCAAGAACGGAGGATAATCAGGAATCATTTGGTATTGATAAGAATTCAGCACCTGAATACTTAGGTACGAACGGATTACCTGCAGTCGGTACTTACTTAAAACCTGGTATGATTGCAATTAGTAAATGCAGTTCTTGGAATGGTGAAGTTCGGGCAAGATATAAGAAAGTCGGAACATACGCTGAAGGTCAGGTTATTTACGCCGGTTTTGCAACAACTCAGAAAGGGTTAGAGGCAACAGTTATACTTGCGAAGAGAGCATACGTAAACACAGGGGATAAAATGGCAGGTAGATGTGGTAATAAAGGTGTTATTGCTAAGATAGTGGATGAAACCTGTATGCCATACTGCGCTGACACTGGGGAAGTAGCCGATATAGTTTTAAATCCTTTAGGTGTGCCATCACGTATGAATATCACGCAGTTACTGGACGGATTACTAAGCTATTGTATGAAACTTGAGGGAAAAGTAGCAATAGTCACTCCATACAATAAAAATGATGTCGATTTTGTAAGAGAACGTGCAAAGGCTGATAATGTTTATCCACGTGTGATGATCGATGGAAGAACAGGTAGAAGATTTGAAAGACCAATTAACTTTTGCGTATTACCAATGTACAAATTGCATCATACAGCAGATAAGAAAATACATTCAGTTGGTATGGATGCCAAATTAGACTCAACATTCTTACAGCCTACAAAAGGTAGTAAGATGAATGGTGGTCAAAGTATTGGAGAAATGGAGACATGGTGTTTAGAGTCTGTTGGTGCAACAAAACTTCTAAATGAACTTTTCACACTCCAGTCAGATGATATTCGGGCACAGCATCAGTACAGAGCAAATAAATTAACTGGTGATGATGATGAAGATATTAAAAAGCACAATAGTAATGATTTAGCTATGCAGGCATGCTACCGCTCAATGGGTGTTGAATTCAGTACAGATGCTGATAGTGGATGTTACACTTTTGAACCACTAACAGATGATGTTATTAAATCATTGAGTATCTCACCAGTGACTAATAAGAGTATGTTACATGCAACCAGTATTTTTGGAAGTACCCGTGATGTGCTTAATAAGGCTGATAATAGATCTAAATGGGGATGGATAGATTTACACACAAAGATGATCCTGCCATTATGGATTTACAAAGCTGGAATCTCAAAGATTGTTGGAATTAGCAATGAGGATATGAAACGTGTAATTGCAGGTAATAGTTATTTGTGTATGACAGATGATATTGACATAAAAATAATCGATAAGGAGAGTCTAAAGAGTCTGAAGCCAGAAGAAAGCGAAGCATACGAGACTGGTATGAGTGCACTTGTGAACGTTTTTGAACGTTTCAATACTGTAAAGGCTGAAATTGAAGCATTTGCATCTTACAATAACTATGTTGTTGATCATAGTGGTGATGCGAGTAATTCCACAGCTCAGCAGAAATTAGCAAGATATAGACTCCTTTCAGACTTTAACAAAAGCAAGAAGAGTTTGAAAGATTATGTGGTCACAAGTTTTCCAGTAATGCCGCAGACATACAGACCAGAGCTAAAGATTTCTGGTAGAAACACAGTCCCAGACTTTGACTGGTTTTACACCCAGATTTTACGTGCAGCATCCGAAGTGGAGAAAAATAAAAACTGTACAACAGAAAGAGATTTATTCTATGCTATCCTTGAATTTACAGGTCTTGATGAGCATCATGTAAATAAGTCATACAAGAGTCTGTTGAAGTTTTTCTGTGCAAAAGGTCAGAAAGGTCAGCATGGTAAGATTCGTGAGAATATACAATCAAAACGAATTATGTGCAGTGGCCGTTGCGCGATTATTCCAGCTGCTGATACAAAGAGAACTCCATTAGAGATAGGCGTACCTTTTACAATGATGGTTAATATGTTTAAGGACAGCTTGTATGCATACTTTTTGAAACAGACAACCAACGATAATTTGGATCCTGGGAAATTCGGAAAACTTATGCTATACATAGCTTTACGTGATCATTCTAGGTTCGATGCTTACTTTGCAAAGCATTTTGCAACAGCGTTTATTATCGATTTTAAAAATGATGCATACAATGTAATGACTACATTAGTAATAGAATTTCTTGAAGGAAGAAATGGTAATCATGTAACAGCAGTATGCGCAGGGAGGCAACCATCTCTTCATAAATACAGTGTACGAGCTTTTAGACCATACGTAGTCTTCGATAATGTTGCACATTTACACCCGTTACTGTGTACAGGGTTTAATGCAGACTTTGATGGTGATCAGATGTATTTCTTTGCATGCTTAACTGGCGATGTAGTTGCTGAAGCATTAGCCAAGTTGAGTCCATCAAAAGATCTGATTTTACCAAAGGACGGTTCTATAGTGCTGAAGCATAGTCAGGATATAGTTCTTGGAGTTTACGCGGCTACAATGTTAAAAGACAATGCTCTGACTTTTGACAAAACTATTGAGAGTGCTTATCACTATCACGATTTGGATGAATTAAAATCTGATTTAGAAGCAGGTATGCTGAATACATATGATTTGTGTGTTTACTCAGATCATGATGACAGACACTACTGCAGTACTGTTGGACGTATCTTGTTTAATGGTTTGCTCCCAGATGGGTTCACAGACAAACCATTTAGCAATGTACTGGGGTTGTCAGGATTGAAGATTGAAAATTACTGCGATCTTAAATACGATGGTTTAGTTGGAAGTGGTGGAGCAGGAAAATGTGCATCGACAGCTACCAATTACTATAGCTTGCCTGCCATTTGTAAAGATGTGTACGAGCGGTACGAAGATGAGTGTATAGATGTTTATCAGGCAATAACTGAATTTGGGTTTAAGATTTCGGATTTAACAGGCGTGAGTCTGAGTTTATACGATTTCGATATTAAATCTAATAAGCAGGAAATTTTGGAGGAGGCAGAAAAGACAAAGATTGAGATTGAACAGGATTATCAGGATGGACTGATAGCAGAAGAAGATAAACGAAATGCTGTAATTGCGCTATACGGTGACAGTAAAGAAGGTGCAAATGCGAAGATACTGAAGGATATACTCAAGAATCTTCCAAGAAGTAATAATATCTTTATTATGATGGATTCAGGTGCCCGTGGTAATAAATCACAGGTTATGCAGATGATAGGATGTGTGGGTATTTTGCAGAAGTCAAAAACAGAAGATTTGGAGACGTCAGTAACAAAGAATTATTATGAAGGTCTGAATAGTTTCGATGTACATCTTACAAGTTACTCAGCAAGAACAGGTGTTGCTTCATCACAGAATGAAACGAAAAGGTCTGGATACGCAACGCATAAAGTAGTTTATATGGCAAGTGGCTCTCAGATAGTTGAGAGTGATTGTAATGCTACAGATCAGAAATTTACTATTGAATGGGATGATCATGATCCAAGTAAAGATAGATTTATGCCGACTAAAGAATGGTATAATGAAAACTTACTTGGTCATAGGGCTGATAGTGCTAGCAAAGCTACAATGGCATTTACAACCAATGGTAAATTTGAGGAAGGAGACTTTGTAAAATTACAGATCGCTAATGGCTTTCATGAACTTTGCCTGGAAGATAGAACACTTGTTGCTGATGTTTTTAATGCAAAAGGAACAATGCTGAGTCCGGAAGATACCATTGCTAAAAAATACTTAAAGCATAATAAAAACAAATACAAACTGAGTATTAGTTCTATCAATGAGTTATTGAAACATAAAGTTTCTTCAGTGCAGACAGCAGAGGGTACTTACACAGTAAGATACAATATGTCAGCGTGCTGTAGAAGTCTTATGAATCAGAGGGTGGCGTATGATTTGCCAGACTTGAAATTCGAATACGATACTGAAACTGGAGAAGTTTTAGGTATAGTAACGGATGATACAATTAAGTTTATTGAAGATAACAAAATTGATAGTATTAATATGCGAACAACATTACAGTGTAGAAGTAAATATGGATTCTGCGCACATTGCTATGGTTTGAAATACTCAGATCATAAATTCCCTAAGGTTGGTGAATTTGTAGGAACAGAAAGTGCACAAAGTATAGCAGAGCCGGCTTCACAGCTGACATTAAACGTAATCAATAAAGGCGGTGCTGCAGGTGCATCCAGTGTAACATCCGGTGTACAGATCTTTGATGATTTACTAAGTGGCACACAGCATGATGATCGTATGTCCGCAATAGTCGCTGATCATTCAGGATACGCTAGTATTACAAGGCTAGATAAACTGGCAGATGTTGCAATAATTCCGGAATCTAAAAGCTCACGATTGTGTACTAGATGTATACAGCTTAATAAAACGCTTGGGTGCCCTAGAGGTTCAATCCAGTGTAAGAACTCTTTATGCACTTTAAAAACGAGAGTTCCTTACAACTCTTTGTGTGTTCAGGATGGCGAGTGGGTTAATGCAGGTGATAAGCTCACAAATGATATGATACATCCTAATTCAATCGTTTACCTGGATGAAATGAGTGGTTTGAACAGCGTGGAGGCGTCTGAGCTTTTACATGTAAGAAAGCAGAGAGTCTGGATAGCCAATTATTTTAATACATTTAAAGATTCAGGTATTTATATCTTTGCAAGACATTTTGAAATAATTGCAAATATTCAGAATCGATACGTGCAGGTACTTGATGCAGGTGATACAGACAAAGAACTTGGCAAAATTTATGAATTTAATGAGCTGAGAAATGAATTAGGTAGGATGAAAGTGAAACAGTTCGTAAGTAAGCGAAGTGATGTAGTACTTCGTAATAGTGGGGCTTTTGCAGCTTTGTCATTTGAGAATGTAGCAGAAGTGGCTGCAAAATTAGTTTCAGGTGGTTACAGAGAAGATATACACAGGAATCACTCACTAATTAGTGCGCTTTCAATAGGAGAGAATTTAACTACTCCAGAATTAAAAGTTCTTAATAAACCTTTAATCAAGAGACATGCACAGAAAGCTGAGCAGGTGACAAAGCGAGAAGAAGAGCAGGTTTCAACACGTCTTGCAATTAAGGAGGTAGAAGATGTTGCACAAGATTTCTCATTAGGTGATATTGATTTCGAATCTGAGATGAAGGCATTAACAGCTTTTGATAGTGTGACAGAAGATTTTAGTGCAGTAATCAAAGAGCCAGTTGCAAAAGATACAACAAAGGATGAAATCAGTGATGTAGATGCAGATTATGAGACTGAAAAGCATAGATATGATCCATCTGAATTTACAGATTACGATGATGAAGATGAATTTGCGGAGTCATCAGAAAATAATGAGAATTTATCAAAACAACAATCATTTGACAATGATTCGTATAAAAATGTGCAGGCAAAAGAATTAAATGCATTTTAGGAGATAAAACATGGAGTACGATGGAATAATTGAATACTTCGATACAAGTCTGGTTGAATCGGGTACAGAGCAAGAATCTGTACCCGATTCTGTTTTTTATGACAGTACCGAATCTTTAGATTTTAATGACAGTGTCGTTGAATTGAAAACGATAACTGCAAATGATGAAAAAATTAGCAGTACACAGCAGTGCGATCAGCAAAATAGTAGTCGGTCTGGTGTAGTGCTGTGTGTTGTAATAGTGATAGTAATAGTAGTTATAACTACAGTTTGGAGGTGCATGGTGCATGGCAAAAATAACAAAGTCAGGTAAAGATACAAGATCATACAGTCAACGAAAGCGTGATGAGCTTGATTATAGACGTGAGTACTTTAAACATAACCCAGGTATTTTTGGATGTGTTTGGACATGTGCATATTGCCATCGACCTATAGTTGGTAAGCAGAATGTGCAGGTTGATCATATAATGCCATTAAATAATGTACTGGGAAGAAATGCTAGATATAATCTTGTAGCTGCGTGTGCAAAGTGTAATCGTGATAAGTCAGATAAAGTTGATGGACGAGTATTGGAAGGATATGTCAGTAAACTTTTTGAAGTAGTAATTTTTACAATACAAAAGTTGATTATCTTGGCTTTTGTAGGGATATGGTTTGTGATACATAAGCTTTTTGAAATTGTTAAGAATTTTGTTGGAGGCTTACTGAAGAGTGATAATTTATTCGTAAGGATTGCAACAATAGCGGTTTTAGTTTACGTTGTGTATTTTATACTGACAAACTTTCAAATGATTATAGGTGGCAGATTTTAATAGGTGGAGGGAACAATGTTAATTAGTGATTACTCTTCAGAGATTCTTACACTGGGATATACACAGTTGGCTGTAAGTATTGCGTTGTCCAGATTAGGTGAGGATAAGGCAAGTAGAGCGGTAGCAGCTTTTTACGGTCTTAACTCAAATGAGACTAAAGTTTCGGATGTATCAGTGATATACAAGGAAAATAGGGTGCAGATTGAACAAAGACTCACAAGCGGTAAGGATAATATGATCGATGGTTTTGTGAAGTACGTTAGTGAAGTGCCATGTCTGGTGATTGTAGATGCCGGTACTCATAAAAAAACTTCCAGAACAGTTACCTTGTTAGAGCTGTTAGAAGATCCTGAAAATTTAAATAGAATTTACCAAACAGTAATGATTATGCTGGCAAAAAATTCTTTAACTTCTCTAATAGGGTTGTATATTGATACAAAAGAGTACAAGGAATACTTTGAGCATGATGTAAGTAAATACTTTAGACTCTCTGCAGATAAAACAAGAACAAATGATTTATCTGCTTCTATTATGTCGGCATTACTTGCAGATTTTAAAAGATTTGTATTAGCGAATGCTTGTACAGGTGCATACGATCCGAATACTGGAACACCATCTGCTTACCTTAGACATACTTTTATTTGCTACTATAGAATGTCAGATAACGTGAGAGAAATCCTCAATACTAAAGGTACTAATCTGGATACTGGCGGCGATTCAGATATGACGATTGCTGAATATCAAACAATTTCGGATAAGTTTGAAGCAAAGAGTATTGATTTTATAGATATAGCTAATAAGATTAACAGAGCATCACATTTGCTTTTCAACCATAATGGCAATCCATTAGCATTCTATGATATTTTATCATGTTACAGGGAGAGCAGGATTCAGTCACGTATGAAGGATGATAAACTTCAGTTTGCTAATGTGCTCCCAGGCTGTACGATAACTTACGAGGATAGTTCTAATATTCTTAACTGTGGAAATGAGAATACGATTAATAATAAGAAAAACAGTAGAATTAGTTTATGCAGGTTATTTAGTCGTATTGTGGACGAAGGACTTTCACAGGGAGATGTATATCAGTACTATAGAGATGTGATGGCTTTAACAGCAAGTACACCACATCATGATGGGAGAAGACTTTTCACTTACGTGGATAAATCCGGTATGGTTAAGGGTAAAACAAATCATGTTGAGAATAATAGCCAGATGATGCAAATCATAATCAGTGGTCATCTTGCACTGAGAGAATTAGTGCAATACTTAAGCAAAGAGAACTCACCGTGTTCCATTTACAATTTTCCAACATTAATTTTTAGAAACAGAGAGTACTTGTACAGATTCCAGACTTTGGAAGAATATGTTTCTTATATTTACGATGTTGCACCGCTCGTTGAAGAAGTAAAGAATGATCCAGTACGATCATTGCATGTAATAAATGATTGCTATTACGATAATGATTCAATGTGGAAACTGTTGGGTGTTAGCAATTTAATGCATGATAATACATTTGAAAAATTAACAAGTATGCCGTTAAGTTTTATTAGAAGCGCTGTGTCAGATTCACAGGCATTGAGTAAAGATGAACTCTTTGAGAAAAAATACAATGCACTAAGCTATAAATTTAGACTTATGATGGATGTTAAGAACAAATGTGGTTTTGGTAATTCTCTCACGGAAAAGCATAATGCTTTAGAAATGTTTGGAAATACAATACTTACAAGTAAGTTTGATTCATACTCAAACTTTAATAAATACGGTATAGCACTTGCATTCTATGACTGTCTTTTGGAAACTTTGAAAGCAGAAGGTAAACCGCCATACAAAAATGATTATTACCTGTACGAGCAGGAAAATCTGGCAAAAGAGTTTACAATGTTTTCTCAATCAGTGAAAACATTGATAGAGAAAGATGCAAGATACAAAAACATTTTTATAAGGCAGGCTAAAATTCGTATTATGTGTGTGGCAAAGCTGTACGCTATGTTAACAGGAAATACAGAAGTTAATGTTTGTGACTGGGAAGAGCTCAGAGAATTTTTCTGTATTATGGAAACAATTAAAGGTCTGATAAGTAGACTATACACAAAAGGACTTGTTGGTATTGCAAATGAAGTACATTCTGGTGAGAATTTTGCTTTTCTGTTAGTAGCAAGAATGGCAGAGGAGGCAAAAGAGTTTGCAATCCCTCAAGTTATTTCATCGTGTGATGAATTAAGTACTCTTTATAGATCAGAGAATATACCGGCTTTATTTATTAGTAAAATAAAAACGGTTGAGGAATGTATAGAGCTTAATCAGAGAAGAGATAATGCACTGTTGGTAGGCGTAAATAGATTTCTTGAGAGTTTTGGAAATGACTATGAAGTATTTGAGTTAGGCGATCAGCTTATTGATAAGTACGTGTCTAAAAAATACGCTTCTGTTTCAAAGGATGCGGAGTTAAATGATTTACTGTACAGAGCTTCATGCGATGCGCAGTCATTTAATAATCTTGGTAAAATTAATAGACGTGTACAGATGTGGTTAAAAGGTGTAGCATCGCTGGACGAATTCGGCTATGTAATACGTAATGGGCATAGAGTAAAACTTGATGATAACACTTACGTGCTCGGAAGAGGACTATTGATAACTATTTCACCAGATAAAAAGCATTACAGTGTTGGTGTTATGACAGAGGATGATGAGCAGATACTATCATACAAGTGGTCACTTAAGGGGGATTTGATTTGAGTGAGATAATTGGAAATGTGGAAGATCTGGCAATTGGGGATGCATGGGTCTGTATGTACTTTGCAGACGGATCTGTACAAACAGTGCATACTACAACGAATACAGAGATATTGAAGAGACGTGGTGTTGAGCCACGTCTCAATTATTTCTATGATCTGGAAAGAATGGAGTATACAAAATTTAGGTCAGATTCAATGAAAATTGAAATAATGAAAGAAAAACCTAATTATGAATCGGAGGTTTTAAATTTTGCAAGTAGATTTATTTAAGGATTCAGAAATTAGAGCTAACGGTCAGCGATTATCACCACAGATTGAAACAAGAAAGTGTTTAATTGAGCCGAAGTCACTGATGAATTTTCCAAATGAGATAGAAGGATTAGAATCAAACAGGATTAAGCAGTACAAATGGAAAATAGATGCATTAGCGAAAAAAGCAAGAGAATATATGCATATAGGTGTTGCCAGTTCAGATAATTTGTGGGAATTAGAACTTCTTGGTATTTGTAAGTACACCAGGCGTTACACGATGGTTGTTGACTTTAATGATGCACTGGATTTTATACTTGAGCTAACTTTCGGGTGTGACAGAGATTCAATTAGGGAGATAGAGAATTATCAGAATATCTCAAAGCAGTTGCTATCTTATGATCTTGCAGAATCAGAAGTTAAGTTTGGTGTTCTTTTTAATAATGAAGTAATGAAGAAAGTATACCTGAAACTTATGGCGGCTGTAGATAATAATCTAGCTCTTGCACAGCTATCACAGGATGAAAGATTAGCAATGGTGGTTTATACTTTTTACAAGAATATACTTGAAAAGACAGCAGAAGTAAGGGACTATGTGGTTTCTGCTATACTTACAAAGCACAAAGGTGAAACAGTTTTCAGAAGTAAAACATTTTCTACCGGAATACTTTCGGTAAATGAAAAATACGAGGATTCAATTATGATCAGATATGGTGATTTAGAGCCATACAAGATACCAGTAAAGTATTATGAAATGTATGAGTGGGTCTCGGAGGAGTTAAGTAGATGAGATTAAGCGGAGAGTATCAGTATGGAAGTGAAGAATATTTTGTATTCTGTAATTTTACAAAAGCATCAAAGGCTTACTATATTTACACAAAAGTAGCTGCAGAAGATAGAGTTGCATATGAACTTGGCGTTGAATTACAAAATCCTATTCTGGATAGTAGAGTAGATATTTACGCCGCAAAGGATACTAGAAAGTATTTATTAGGTGCAATTAAAATTGTGTCTGGTGTGCAATTTTATTACAATGGCGATTACAGTGTAGTGCAAAAAGTTTTAGAGCTTATTAAGTTTGCAGAGCGGTATCATTTTGCAAAAGATAAATTTTTCTGTGATAAAGAGCAGGAGCTTGGTGAGTCAATAACAAGATTTCATGGAGATGATGGATCATTACAATTTGAATACTGGAAGCGCAATATTGATTATAGCAAATTAAATATACGATACGGTCAAGAAGCTATGTCTTTAGAAGAGACTCCGTTCTTCCCTAAAGTAAAAGGTATTGAGTTTTTAGATCTTCCTAATAGTAGCACAGAGGCTGTGACAAAGGCTACTTTCAGAGTAATCCATTACGAAGATTTGGAAGCAGCTTTGGATATGTCTTGGTACAAAAAAGATGGTGTGCTGCAGAAACATTACCATGCAGTGCATACAATAGCTGAGTTTGAAGATATGTTTTCTAAAATGATGGAAGCAGCTTGTAAAACAGATCAGTTAATAGTAGCGCTTGATACAGAGACAACAGGTGTTAATGTTTACAATTTAGCAAAGGATAATCCAACACTGTCAAGGTGTGTTGAAATTTCAATAAGCTGGGAAGATAATGAGGCTTACTGCATTTTTACAGGAATGGAATATATTCAAAGTATGAGTGCAGAGTACGTATTTAAACGTTTAGCCGCGATATTTACGGAAGAACGTGATGATATCACAGTTACTTGGAATAATGGGAAAAGAACTGAGGTATTCAGTCGTGACAGATTTCATTTAGTTGGGCAGAACTTTCCATTTGATCGTAGAGTTTCAAAAGTTGAAAGTGGTGAACTTTGGTTTGATGATGATACGTTAAATATGGGTTTTAATATAGACCCGCGAGTAGTTCGAGGAAATGTAAAATTGAAAAATATGACTCGTCGTATTTTTCACCACGAGACCCCAGAGCTTACAGATGTGCTTGGCAAGGGCAATGAGGCTATGTATCGGCTGTTAGAGGATGAAGAAGTTGCATGTATTTACGCTGGTGCCGATGCTGACTATACAAGGTTACTGTGGTTTGTGCTAAAGGATATGCTGGGTGAGAAGATGTATCATATGTATCATAAGCAGGATGTGCGTATGCTGAATATCCTTGCTGATAGTGAATACGAAGGCTTACGTGTAGTTGAGGCACAGGCAAAAGAGTTAGCTATCAACACGAAAAAGAATTTAGAGATTTTACAGGATGCTGCATACAAGTACGTAGGTGCTTATATGGATTATCAGGAAAAGGCTAGTACCTTGGATGCCAAGTTTGCGTCGGAGCTTTTAGCAGAAAGAGAGTATAAAAAGCTATACAGTGAAATTGAAGTAGATAAGAATGCAAAATATGAGTTTGAGTTTAAGGCTTCTGATATTAGAAAAGTACTATACGATATTCTGAAATATCCTATTTTTGATTACACAGATACTGGCATTGCAAAGGTTGATAAAAACGTAAGAAAGAAGTTACTCCGTGAGAGAAGGAAGCAAAACAGTACTGCTAGGATGCTGCAACATTCTATTTTAAAATACGGATCGGACTATGCAGAATATAAACGACTTAAAAATGGTTCCGATGACGATAAGAAAAAAGCAGAAAAAATGGAATTAATAAGTGCAGATGAGTTTAATAAGTTGGAATACCCATTAGCATTGCTATTCGAGCAGTACGCTGTATTGGACAAAGAGTATACATCATACTTTAAACCGATGTTGGAAGACAACTTGGAATCAAAGATCTTTAAATCATATTCGTTGGCAAGAATTGAAACAAGAAGAATTATGAACCCTTCTCAAACAATGAAGAAGGATTTGAAGAAGTTGGTAATTCCAACATCGGATGATTATTACAGCGTGGATTTTGATCTCTCACAGATTGAGCTACGTTTAATGTATTCGTTATCAGGTTCTCCCGAATTAATAGAAAAAATGAAGAATCCGGAAAATGATGCACATACAGAAACAGCTGCTATGGTAAATAGAATACCTGCATATATGGTTTCAAAGAATCAAAGGAAAGGGGCAAAGAGTGTTGGTTTTGGTGAACCATATGGTTTAGGTACTGGATCTTTATGTGAAAAAATCTTTGGTGACAGATCAAAAGAGCATATGGTGGAGACAAGAATAATAGTACATGCTTGGGAAAAGACAAACCATAAAGTGGTGGCACTTTTGGAAGCTGCACGTGATCAGGCGTTGGAACCAGTAGTTCTTTCAAAAGCTAAGCGAGATTTTATGGACGCTTGGCAAAGAGATCCGAAAACGAAAGAATATCTGTTAGATGATGACAATGAGAAAATACCAATTCCTATGGGAGCCGTTTACAATGATTTAGGATTTTGCCGCTACTTTGACTTAACAGGTATAGGTCAGGAAGATAGTGATAAAAAAAGAAGAGCTAGAGGGGAATACACACCTGAAGAGTCAGCAATTCGAAGAGCAGCTGGTAACTATCCAATTCAGTCATACGCTGCAGAGTTTTACAGATTAATACTGTACAGATTTTATGATCGCTGTAAGGAAGAAGGTATCGCTGATAAGATAATTTGGAATATGCTGATTCATGATGAGTTACTATGTAGTGTGCATAAAAGTGTTAATCCAGTATTTATCACTAAACTTATAAAAGAATCTTGTATGATTACAATGAAGAATCATACAAATTATTTCGTAGGTATTAACATCGGTGATAACTGGAAAGAGACAAAAGATGATGCAAGAGAGTTGCCAGTTCTTATGGTCGAGCGTTTGATTGACCGTTGGGATAATGGTGAGTTTAGAGAACAGAAATGGTTTGATCATCCGTGGGATTTAATCGGTCCATTACGTGCAGAATACGTGCGAACTAGAATCCATGAAGTGCTTAAGCAGTTACAACCAGATTTGGATGAAAAACCAATAAACTTACCTGCGATACTTAAAGTATTCGATAACTACACAGTCAGGGCATACGTATATGATTATCCAAATAATTTTAAGGTATCAAAAGATGTGCCAGAATTAATCGCTGATGATGTAAAATATCAAAGCGTTTTTGAATCTTGGATGATTGATTACTATGGCGAAGGAAAGGAGCTAATTGGTATAGATGGAAAAGTTAAAAAGGTTTATACCGGAGAAAAAGAAGATCCTGTACCAAAGATCAACGCTTTTGATGATGACTATGATGATACTTTTGCGGACGAGGAAGACTACGACGACGGCGATGTTTTTGATGATGCTGATGCAGAACAGTTAAATACAGTATACAGAGCAACAGCTCAAGATCGCACGGAACAATACGAAGAGGATGAATGCTATGAATACGAAAAAGTAGCAATTCATAAGTATGTGAATCTCAGAGAGAGACACGATAGTATTGAAGTAATTGTAGATAATCGTATGCAGATGAATGCTTTAATAGTAGACCTTGAGGAAGGAAAAGGTAAACTTATTATGTTTAGGATTGGTAGTAAGTTGGAGGTCTGGAAGAAAGCATTAACAAGTCTTGATCTTGCAACTTTTGATGCTAAAGTGTCGGAGGTGCGATACTACCCGGAATGTGTAAAGTGCGAGGGAAGTAAATTGACAATTACGGTCAATAAGGTAACAGATAATAATAAAGTACTTAACTGGGTACGCAGCAATAAAGGATTTGGGTATGCTGTTTACTCAAAGGTAGGTGACTCAAAGAGTGGTGTAGCAAAATTAGTTGGTAGTGTAAAAGCTAATTCAAATTTTAGAAGTCTGGAGGAAAGTCTATGTCAATAGGTTTACAGAGAAATAATCCAAATAAAACAAGTAAGAAAGTGGAGAATGAAGAAGTAGATGATTTAAATGTATTAGAGGATGATGGGGATGGTGATACACCATCCCCTAAATTGAATCATTCTAATAAACTTGTGATAGCCGCTGTTGGTATTGCGGTAGTTGTAGCTATAGTGGTGGTATTATTCACCAGAGGAAATAAAGGAGCAGATACTGGCAATGTGAGTGATTCAAGTGATGCGGAAGTGACAGATAGTGGTACGTCAGGCACATTAAACACATCGGATACAATGGATGATACAAACGGCAAAGTTGATGGAGATGGAGCAGATGAAGAAACTGGAGCGGATGGTAGTGGCAGTACTACGGATAGTGGAAATAGTATTTATGATGAAAATGGTAAAACGATAGATCCAAATGGTATTAATCCTGGTGAGCATAATTATGCTGATTCATCAAATAATCAAACAAGCGCTACAGTTTACAGCGCAGATGATTATATAAAAGATTTAAATGGTCTTGATGTGTCAGCAGTTTATAGAGCGGCAGATATTTCATACGTAACAGATTACGTTTCATATGAGGCACATCGTGCAATAGTTGATCAGGGTATGGAACTTTATTGGTTAGAAGCAGAATACAATGGTAGAAAATATAGAGTTCAGTGTCCTTTCTATTACTTTAAGACATTGGGGGCTACAGGTATTTGCAAGGTAGAAGTGGAGGTTGTGAGCACTACCAATGGCGGAAAAATAATTACGTATATGCAAGTTGTACCTGATGATTTTGAGAGGGATGAGTGATGGAATATGAAGAATTTAGAAGAAAAGCAAGTAAGGTTTACGCATACACTGGATGGCTTACAGTATCCGAAGCAAAAGAGTCAGAGTTGATACCAAAGGAATACCATGAGTTGTTTGAAGATAGATGCGAGTGTGGAAGTGTTAATGTGATCGCTCCTAATTTACGTAGAGAAATGTGTTGTGATCCTAAATGTCCGACGAAATCAGCCTATGCACTTGCAGAAATGTTTTCAAGATATGGAATACAGGATTTAGGTCCTGCAAGGTGCGGAACAATTTATAAAGCATTAAGGAATGTAGATTTCTCAAGAAAGTCTCGTGGGGAAAAAGGACTTTTTCTTTACAATAATTACGCAGAGGTTCTTTTAGTTCCGTGGTCGCAATACCCCTACGATGTGCGGGATGTTTACGGACAAACTTTTGCAGCAGGGTGTGTAAAGATCAGGGAAACACCAGTCACTTTTCAACAGCTTGTGGCTAACTTAGGTATACCATCTATTCATAACAACACAGACAAAATTTTTAATGGTATTAATAGCGCTAAAGAGTTGTCAGATAAGGCAAAAGAGTACGGTGGTTTAAAATCATTTCTGGTGAGTAGAGGTGTGCATTCACCAGAAGTTATTTACAATCTTTTGAGTAATATTGATACTATTGCAATAGCTGAGTACGCTTGTAGGGCATTAAAGCAGTCAGGGCTTTTGAAGATTTCAGTATGTATGACTGGTAGAGTGGTATGCGATGGCAAAAGTATGACAAAATCGAATTTTATAAATAAATGCAATGATCTTTGTGTTGATAGTGATGGGTGTCAGATGATCGAGATTAAGAACACAAGCGCAATGGAGTCAGTACCGTTTATACTGTACAGCACACGTAGTTCTTCTGCAAAATTCCGTGCAGGTGTAAATCGTGGTACGGTTGTGGATAATTTAGGAAAACATGAAGTTTTGATCACAGTAACACAGTTTTATAAAATACTAGAAAGGGCAATGAATGCATGGAACAAACAGAAAGATATCCCGGAAGAGGAGAAAATCAGTATGATGAGTCTTTTAAAGAAACAGGTGGATCAGACGAATTTGAAGGAAGCTCAGGGATTTTAGATGATGAATTTGCAGATGAATTCGCAGACGAATTAGCAGATGGTAGTAATGGTGGATTCGCCGATGAATTCGCAGATGGCGGCGTAGACGACAGCGGTGAGGAGTTTGTAGATGACGACGGAGTCGATTTCGTAGGCAGCGAAGAAGATGATGAGAATATTTACGACGATCTAAAATCAGAAGCAGAGGAATTAGGATATACAGTCACAGACGATTTGACAGAGCACGATATTCGATATTTGATAAAGCGAGTGAAAGATGTACATGATGATAAGCCAGACGGTAAACAGGATGTTTTAACAAATTTCGTATACACGCAGGCAAAGGGAACATTAGCTAATAAAGAAAAATTAGCAACATCGTGTGCAACAATGATAATGTCAAATAAAGATGATGAATACGCCAGAATTTCAAGTATTGTTAGTGCAGATGCACAATTAGGTACTGAGCTCAGTAGAATTGTAAGAAACTGGGTAGAAACAATGATTTTGAATAAATTTGATGTAACAGATGATGAGCTATTTCAGTCATTTGTGGAAGAAGGTAATACATTAAATAGTCTCGTGGCTGTGAAAGAGCCTTATATAAGAAAATATATTCAAAGTCTTCGTCCAGTTTATTTAGCGATGTATGAAAAGATGTTAGAACATGATACACGATACGAAGCCAGTAGGAAGAGATTAGCAACGGAATTTATAAGAGAGAGCGTCATAAATGATCAGCGAATATTGAAGTGCAAGAACAAAAGGCTTATACGTCAGATCAATCAGTGTGATGACGGTTCTTACGAAACAGTTTGTCCAGTTTGTAAAAAGATTACAAAACTTGGAAAGAATGCAATGTATTTAATAGCTTTTATGACAGAGAAGGGTGTACAAAAGTCCGTAGGTGCTTCTTGTAATGTCTGTGAGAATGAAGGCTGTGATACAGCATTGCTTCTTTCAGGTGACGAGTACAATAAGGTTAAAAAAAGTTACTTTACAAAGTGCTCTGATGCAATTAATGCATTTCTTACGGTGGCTAAAAAAGAGTGTGCAGGTGCTGCTGTGATGTTTACACGTCTGCCATTTGACAGTGTGCAAATAGAGATACCAGAGATCTTTACAGGGAAGAAGTTTGCTTACAATTCATTTATGAAATCATCAGAGAGTAAGAATGATGATATAGTCAGAACTTTTGTGGATGATGAAGAGATGTTAGAAGCGGCTAAAAGATTTTACTTTAAATTACCAGGTATTGCAGAGTACTCAAACTTACCAAGTAATACAGGCAGCGTAGGTGACACAGGTAGTGCAGATAGTACAGGTAGCGCGTACAGTGTAGCCGGTTTGACTGATTCAACTGATTCCACAAGAAGTAAAACGAAATACTCTGGTTGGACACCACATGAGGTCGCAGTCCTTATCACGCAGTGTCTGAGTAAAGATTATGCTTCTGAATACTACAAAGCATTATTTAGCTTGGCACTTTCGATACAAAGAAATCCTTTCTTGGAAGATGCTTTGAGCATTACAAAAATCACATCTATGGAAAATTCATTAGATTTGGTACAGCAGTTTTTGAGTGGTAAAAATCGTATTCTTTCAAAAGCAGAAATATCTACGTTATCGACGGCACTTTCATTTGCAGGAATAACAGTCGGTAAAAGAGATGTATTAGAGGTAGCACAGAATTCGGTTGCTGAAATCAGTAAGGCATTGAAAGAAGCACAAGTCAAAAAGAATAAAGCAATAGCAGATCTGAAGTACTTTGAAGATGAACTGACTTTTACCAAAATAATAAAAGTTAGCTCATGTAAACTAACAGATTTGGCTGTATTGTTGCAATCCAGAGACTTGGCAGAGTTAATGGATAGAGTTGCTAATAGAATGATAATTAGTAACTACGCCGGAGATTTTTGTAATTACTGGCTTACACTTGGGGTAATAAAACCGAAATTGATTGAAGGTGTTTGTAACACTAATTCAAATGCTAATTCAGTTTTCAATAAACTGAAAGATTTTAGCAAGGACGGCATTATTTCTGAGCAAGCGTGTGATGATATGTGGCCGATATATAAGCAGTCAGTAGAATTAAGTGAAGCTTTGAGGAGCTTGAATAGAGATTTTATGACAGCAGACTTTGTAGGTTTTTGTAATGATCTTAGAAATATACCTGATAATAAATTAGGTATGGAAAAGGTTAGTAAAGCAATGTTGGATATGCTGCAAGGTTTGGCAACATGTACGTATAAGTTTACTGGACGGACAAAATCAGATGTTTACTTATCAGAGTTTTACACAGAAGATGAGATTAAAGGTTGTGTAAAATGTAATGATTTACTCTTTGGTAGATATATGCTTGTGCCTTTAGAAGGTGAAACGATTGATGAATACTGTGATAGGTATATGGACTGGAATGGTCGTTTGAGTCAAGATCTGAAAGTTTATGATTTGTTTAATAAATTTAAAGAAATTGGTGCAGATAATTACGGAGTACTGTTCTCTGTTTGTTCATTAATGTATGATGCAGAGTATGAGTCATTCGGCAAGAGTATCTTTATGAATGCTGTACTTACAGATGTTTGCAGACGATACGATTCTGTCGAATATGCTGAGAGAATTATGAAAGTTTCTGTAATGCAACATCATATAGTACAAACAGTTCCAGAATGTCAGATAGGGTATAAGGATGTAGTAGCTATTGATAGAGTACTGCATGCATACGCAATGACATCACTGGAAAAATTCACTGAAAAATATCAAGCAGTTTACGATTCGTTAGATTTAAAACTTGACACCGTTACAACAGGTGTGGATTATTTGCTTGATGCAAAACTTCTTTATAATAAGTTACTAGAAGAAATACATACTTACAGAACGGAGGATGGTGAACCGATATCAGATGAAACGGAAGCAATTGACGAGTTTATGAGATATTTAAGGATCGAGGTAGATGACGATTGATATACGCGGTATTGGAGCAGGATGGTAATGTCATCAATCCAGTGGAAAAAGAGTTCGTATCGAAGTTTCATAAAAGTGCAGTAAAAAGAGTTGGAAAGGATGGGTGTACAGGTGCGGATGTTAGTGTGCTTAAGCACCCACCTCTTTTTGGAAACAGATGGTTAGTGATATGCGATAGTGGTATACCAAAGAAGTTTGAGCAGTTACAACCAGATGATAATTGTATCTTTCTAAGATTTCGTAGTAAAGATAATTTGAAGAAAGCTTTGGCAGTTTTAGAAAATTATGAATTTAAAATAGTGGACAATTACACTATTTCGGCTGAAGTAATGTGCAATTGGATTTCTGCCAAATTAAATGTTGGACCGAAAGTAGCAAAACATTTATACAATCGTGTACATGGAAGTCAGAGGTATGTGGTTGAGGCTGTTGACAGGCTTTCAGTCTTAAATAATGTAACAATGAAGGCGATAGATGATCTAGTAGATGAATTAGGCACAGTGACAGTCGCACAGGTTGCAGGGTACTGTATAGGGGCAGATACTAGAATAACGGAAACGGAAGCTTTGAATTTTATCTATCAATTCAGATACGCTAGTAAATGGCTAAAGAAGTCTATGATAGCAACTTTAGAGCTTTACTATGCAGTGTACTCTTTAATGGACAATGGAACTTTGACATTACAAAACTTCAGAGAATTTCTGAAAACTACAGATGACAAGAACTTTAAACTTTGTAGTGAATACAGACTACGGAAGGTGATAGAAAGTCATGATGTGGTTTCAACAGAGCTTATTTACTACACTTTGTTGAATGTAAGATGTATGCCAATAGGTCTTGATGGCATACGATTTTTAATTGGGATTATAAAAGCAGGAGGTAATAGAGAGTGTTTATAATTTGTAACTATTTAGATGTATGTAATAAGCGTAACTTACCGGATGGATTTTTGGTAGAGGAATGTGGTGATTACGATGAGTCATTAGCTGATTATGCGATTGTTTGTCAAAGCTACAGAGAGAGCAATATTTTAGCTTGGGCAGAGGCTAATATGGGTGATAAATATCAGATGTTTAAAAAACAGTTTGCTATTAACCCGACAAAAGCAATGATTTTTATACGATTGAAGGGAGAAATCAAATCTTACACAGAAGATTTGGTAATGCAGTCAGGAGGTTTAGAAGAGTTTAAAAAACTTTACTGTAAACCTTTAGGCAATAATGTGCAAACATTAGAATTAAATGATGTAAGTGCATCAGAACAGGTTTTACTAACTACAGATAGTGAAGAAGAAACAGAGCCAGAAGTCGTAGAAGATCAGACAGAGATAGTCGAGGATCCATACGCATACGAAAATGACAGTGAAAATGAGAACGAGTCAGAAGGTCAAACCGAGGATTCAGAAGTGTATTCGGCAAGTGAAGAAAAAGAGAATACACAATCAAAGGTAATTAAATACTGTAATGAGATGTGTATTTACAATTCGGACGGGTCTTTCAAAGGCTTTACAGAAGGACAGATAGTAAGTATGCTCAGTCATTTAAAGGAACTGGATAAGCGAATTGCAATTGATACTTTGAATCCAGAATATATTCTTACAGAGGACGAATTACGTAACGCTGCACCATTTTTGGATACGATTGCCCCAAGTGTATTCAAAGCATTTATAACATACTTAGTTCTTAATGCCTCAAGTGAAACGGATCGGATACGGTCATCAGTGATGTTAGATAATCTGTGTTCATTTTTGAATTCTATGAATTAAAGGGGGTATTGAGATGAATAAAAAAGATAAGGATAATCTGATTATACTTTTTACACTTGTAGCACTTGTGGCATTTACCTTTTTAAGTTACAAAACTACAAGACTAATACCTTTAAAGTATATCACTGCCGCATACATAATTGCCACAGCAATTTGTTGGGGAAAGATTACACAAGGATACTTAAAACTTTACGGAATCAATGCAAGCCGGACTGTTTGGATTCCGATTTTGAACTGTATTAACACATTTCCTGTAGGCTTGGCAATTGCTTTAATTGTAGATGTGGTAACAGTTGTGCTTTCACAGTTAGTTCAGTTTATACCAGCAGATATTCTTTACAAACTGTTAGGGCAATACAACTCATTGGGTTTTTATGATATGATGCAAAGGCTTTGTATACTTGGGTTAATTGCTTTTATGATATTGGTCGGTGTCGGTTACTGCAGTATTTATAAAGATGTGCGTGATCAGTTAAGAGATGCTACAGGATTAAGGCGACCAAAATCAGAATTTGTCACATACGTGTTTCTTTTTATCCCGCTGATAGCAACAATGGGTTACAGTACAATAATCACAGAACTTAATCAGTTAAATAGAATGGGTGTGAGTGCTTTTGAAAAAGAAGATGATACAGAATACAAGGAGAGACTGTAAGATATGAATAGTGATATTAGAATCAAAGATTTAATGGCAATTGGTGATATGGAGAATGGGCTTCAGTGTGAAAATGATGATACTGGTGTGAAAGATGACGGCTTCGCAGAGAGTACTGTTGAGAAAGAAAACGGTATTGATATTCCAATTGAGTATATGAGCACCGAGGAGATAATAATTCCAGAGATTAAAGATGTACATGGCAGGCTTTCAGATATGATTGCTGATATTGAAGATAAAGTTGGGATTGCTGTGATTCCGTTTGAGATGGTTGGAATTGCAAATGAGGTAGTAAGACTTCAGAGATACGAAATCTTCACAATTAGCGGTAAAAAGTATGCTATGTCTAAGGTACCTAGAGAACGTGTGATGAGTCAATTTCTGGACAGAATTGTAAAAACGTTATCAAATGGTTTACCATTTAACGAAAGTTTAGTAACATCCGTGGATTTTGAAGGTAAAGTGTACAAAACACTTACACTTTCTCAGGTAGAGTGGAATACAATTCTATCAAAGCTCAGAAGCTACAAACAAAGACTTTATATCTGTAATCATTCAGATGTAATTATGGAAGTTCTTGCAGAAAGAGTCTAGCCATTACCCAATATATAAATCCATATAAAAAGATGGAGGTAGGAACAGTGGATGTGGTTTTGGAAGAGTGCAATGAATTAAATGATTTTTCATTTATGATGAAAGATGTAAAATACCCGTGTGTTGTGATAGAGGGAATTACGTCAAATGATGAAATAGAATTTTTTAGAAACAGAGGTAAAGAAACGGATAGCAGTTTGGCAGCTTATATGGTGGTAGAAGGGGAGCCAGTTAGTTTAGGCTTTTTTGATCTGACATTAGAAAATCTTTTAGCAGTGCGAGAGATTTACGACTATAAGTTAGTTATTTACAAAGAGCGTAGCAGTGAGGGTACTTTGATCGATTTAAATGATCCAAGTACCCTCATTAAATTTATAAGATTATAGGAGGGACAAATATGGGAATTTTCTCAGATATAAGTTTAGGAAAACTCGTGGTAATTGTAGTCATCGTAATTTTAGCAATCGGGTACGGTGGAAAAAATGTGATGCGTGATGATGGCGGTAATAACAAAAATGGCAGAAGCGGTGGTGGCAGTAGTAATACACCACCAAGTGGAACTGCAAACTAAAAATGCTAAGGGACTATGTAGCAATTTAGCCAGATAGTCCCTTAAGAAAGTAGAGCTTAAGCTATGATGATTTTTGTATTTGTAGGTGTGGTGCTGTTTGTTGCAGCGATAGACACATCAGATTGGTTTATGGATGAAGAAACAGAATATTTACTTTACACAGATCAGGATAATGAAGATGAATACAATACGGATACTTCCGTAGAAAATAGAGAAGCTTCACACGGTAGTGTGGCAGAGACAGCAACAAAAACAAAAGAAAAGCAAACAGAAGAAGTAGTAAATACCAAAGTGGATTTGAAGAAGTCGGAGAAGTCAGGGAAGCCTATGCCTGAGAAGGCAGTGCCAGAGAAGCCGAAGAAGTCTGTGAATAAAGGTATTGACTTGGATATGATAAAAGGTCGCGATAAGGAAGAAGTCAGTCTGGACTATGATGAATTTGCTTCAATGGATGTGAATCCTGCACAATTAGCACAGGATTTAATTAATGATGTCTACGACGACGTTTATTAGAGTAAAGGATTTTAGAGATTAATGAAAAGAAAATCAATGAGTGTACTTCAAATAATTTCATTTATAATTTTTGGAGTGATAGTGATAGTTAACAGTACACTATCGATTCGTTCACGAGATGGAGGATACGGTACGTGTCTTTTAAATTTAGTAGTGATTGGTATTTGGATTAAAGGTTTCCTTGGAAGTCTAGGAGTAGTCAAGGTTTTCCTTTCCGAGGATGAAGACGGTGTGATAGTCTACGATACGCCTGTGCCCTTTTTAGGCGTTGGCATAGTTAGAGTAGTAGAGGTAGTTTACTATATAGTTTTACGAAGACTGTCTGTTAATTGGAGTGTTCTCGGTGTGTTAGTTTTAGTCGATGTGCTTTACACAGTTGTACTACTTTTTGATAAAAGTAGTTATTATTACGTAAGTATGAGGGAGGATGTAAAATGATTTTTTTAGGAAACGGTGCAACTGAGGGGAAATACAAGGATGAAGAGAAGTACTTAGATATTTCCAAATTAAAAGAGTTTGAGCAGATAACAACAATTGCTTACGTACATGATGTTTCAGTTGGAAGAACTAAAATGGAAAGTGGATTTGTAAAACTTTTCTTAAAAGATTGCAACTCAAACGTAGTTTCAGCCATTTTATTTGATGTGGAAAACTTTGTATTTAGTGGTATCAATATAATGCAGTTTAAGCATAGAGCAGTGCAGTTACGGTGTTTGGTACAGAATTTCAAAGGACAGATTTCACTGCTGATTGATGGAGAAACAGGAATCCAGTTATACGATGATGAATTTGATTACAACAGATTTGTTGGCAGAATGGATTCAGATCTTAGCACAGTAACTGAGGATGCTAAAAGGTTGGTGGCAGATTTTATTGATGTTGAATCTTGGAAGAATACACAGATAGATGAGATAGCCAGTGGTGCTATTGGTGCTTACGGAAGAGTGGTTGAATTAGCTTACTGTAAGGTAGATAAATACGCAGGATACTTTGCAGGTGATGATGCCAGAGATTTGAGAATGTCGTTTCTAGTAACAGCAGAATGGTATTTTCGGTATTTAAAGAAGCAACAGTTTGTTAGTGTTGTAGGTGCTGTGACAGCATACCCGTGTATGCAAGCAATTAGCCAGGTACTTGAAAATGATAACTGTAAAATAGTTGCATTGGACAGCTTTAGCGCAGTAGTTGGTTTGAGTGCTCCAAAACATTTGTTTGCACATTTAATTAATAATGCGTTCAGCAGTGTGCTATTGGAAATGAAATTAATTAACAGATACGGAAGTATGCCAATGGCTACAACAGTATACGTAGGGGGTGTTGAATTATCAAAATACTAAAATCAAAGGCTATACTCGGTACTATGATAGCAGTAACACTATTAGCAGGGTGCGACAACGAAGTAGCCGACGCAGTAGTGAGCTCAGTCAGGGGAACGAATGCAGGAATAACAGAACCGCAAGGTAATCAGCGTGACTATTTATTAGAAAATTATGATGTGAAAAAAGCCAAGGATTTAAAGAAATCAAAGTTAAAGAAATACGATCTGTCAGGACCGGACTACGCAGGAATCACAGAAATAGTTAGCAATTTGGATGTGACAGATGGTACTGAGATAGATGCAGATAGTACAGATATTTATTGCTTTTCTGCATATCATTGTACAGGTTCTACAGCAACAGGAAGAATGTGCGTAGCACCAAGCGACGCTAAAAATATACTAGAATCTTTTCAGAATACAAAGTTCTTTAAAGATGGGAATTATAGCTTAGATAGTGATGCCAATGAGTTTCTAAATAAATTAAATGCCTATATTGTGAGTGGAAGTCAGCAGACTTTGACGGAAAGACAAGAGTTGGTATCTATTTTAAATAGGCTTACAGTCAGCGATTTAGTCAGACCAGCGAATGAAACAGCAACGAGGTCAGATTACAAATTAGAGACTGGAACTATCTCTGTGGTAGAGTCTGTACTTGGAAATAGTTCAATAGGCTATGTGGATACATTGAATAATAGCACTGCGTACACAAGATACAATATGCCGGAGTACGCTTCAATGGCAGGCGCTAAGTATCATGTAATACTTTCATTTAAGGAAAATCAAAAGCCTACTGCAAGTTACAATAGAGATGGTTGGACAGTTTATTACAAATCCGCAGATGATAGCGCAGGTGTATCGGCAGAGCTGGCAGCAAAAATAGCAGAGTCTCTAAGGGCAGATTCCGATTTAGCAGAAGCATCTTCGATCGTGAATAATGTAACGTTTAATGGGTGTAGAAGTATTGAAGAATACTTTGGTAATAACTATACTTTTCCAATATTTAACTACACACAAGTACCAACGGTACTAGTAGTTTTTAATTCAGGGATGAGTGATAATAACAATGAAAAGATTGGTGCGTGTATAGCAACAAGTTTAGGAGGCGGTGAAGAATGAAAGCAACATTACGTATGATTTTAGAATGTAATGGTGTAATGTATTATGATGTAGTGCAATATAATTTAACTTTTCAAACTTTTAAGTCTTACATGATGTCTTTTGCTGAATTATATAATTTTTGTAAGGAGACAGAAAGTACAGACAGGGATTTTGGTGTAGAGGATGCTATGCTGAAGTGCAATCCGATACTGCGGAAAGTCAGTGTGGATGAAAAAACATTAGAGACTATAAGATCGTGCGATGAAATGGAGTGTACTACGACGTTGGAGGGTGGTTCACTATACAAGCTGTTAAAGTTTGGTTTAGAGAATAACTGTTTGATAGTAGATGATGATAAAAAGAGTTGGGACAATAGCTATCAAGTTACTTTCTTTAGAAATATACATTTTAGTTCGACGACTATGACGATATACGCACGGATGTACAATGAGCAGGGACTTTACAATAAAATGATAGTTACCATGAATAAAAATGATGGTAGATTAGTTTTCCATCCATTTGTAGTTGCAGCACCAGATGGAGTTTCACTAGATTTTTGGTGTGAACGCTTGAATCAGTCCGTAACTTTTAACAATGTAAAATATGAGCTGTGGAAAACGGAATACCTTAGTCTTGGGTGTGTTGTGCCTTTGGCGAATGGCGCAATTAATCAGGCGGCATTCTATGCCGTAAAGTACACGGATGGTGTAAATATTTGTACAGATTACTTAAAATCAGTAACAGATAGATTAGACGATTCAGCAACTGTATGGAGTGGCGGAGAGACTTCTTACGCATTTAATTATGGTGTTTATATAAAGTCAAGTGCTACTACTTTGAGTAGGAAAACGCGTTCTATGCTTTTGAGTAAAGCTAATACACTGGCAAATGTGAATGGTACTGTTAAAGTGACAAGTAATCTTGCACAAGTAAAATTTGCTAATGCTTTGATAAATAGTATTGGTGTTAGCGGTCCAATTAACTTTGGCGCATCAGTGGCCGCAAAAATCTTTTACAATAGTGAAAATACAGCAGAAAGAATTGCAATTGCAACAAGTCTTTTACATCAGTTCGCAACAATGGTTTTCTACACAAAAATGTATTTATACGAGGTACGTGCATACTCATACTTGCAGAGATATAGCTTGGTTAAATCAACGGCACCACAGATAGTTGGTGGTAACACAAAAGAGTTTGCCACAATAACAACATTCTTTAATTAGGAGGTAGGAAGGTTGGAGTATTTTAATTTTTTGGATAGGATAGCTCAAGCAGTATTAAACAGCGGTTCTGAGAGCGTTAATATTATGCTGAATGGTGTCTTTCTGAAAACGAACGGTAATAGAATCTTTGTAACTTGTTTAAAGGATAGTAATGACAGACGATACTTGCAGTTTACGATAAATCAGTATATAAAAAAGCCAGATGGTACGAAACAGAGAAAAACAGTAGTTTTACCATCAAGATGGTCAAGATATTTACTGGACGAGGTTACGCAACAATCACTGTTCGGTGTGAGAATTAACTGTATGCAGAAGGCAGAATTGGCTAAGATCACACCAGTTGCTGAGTACGGATTTATTAGTATAGAGTCCGAACTTTATCAATACGTAAAAAGTATTAGTGAACATACAAATAAGGTTACTTTTTCAATCGGTAATGAGGAGTTAACTCCAGCACAGATCACAGCGTTGAATAGAGCATTTCTGGATCAGTCTTTAGTAAATTACAGAGATGTAGTTTACTCAAATAAATCGAGTAGATTTGTAAAAACATTGCTTAGAAAAAATAAATTTTACAATGTACGTCCAGAAACATTTGTACCTGTATTTATCAATGTTGACGGGGTTTACAATCCATTGAACAATCCGTCACTTGCCATAAAAAGTACAAAAATGTATAAGATGGCTGTCGAAAAGGGTAGATTCGTAGAATACAACGGTATTTCAGGATATTTTCTAACGCATAGAGAGATATGCGAAGCATTTGGGATTCAGCATTTTGTAAGATTTAAATCATCAATCTGGTACGATATGTTTGTTGGTTTACTACAGCCCAATAATGAGAATTTCCCAAATACAACAAGGTCAGTTTTTGTATGGGGAGAAAAAACACCAGCACCTGCTGGGTTTAAGCCAGTTTACACAGAAGAGAAATTTATGAATGTACTGAAAGAGAAAGCAGATATGCATGATGAGTTGAATGCATATATAAAATTGAATTCACTGGACAGCTATGTCAGAAGTCATTACGGAGTAATAAGATATATAGGGTCAGATATTTTAGACAGTAAGGATCTTTCCGTAGCAAAAGTGAGCAGTTATTACAGTGAATTAGAATTGAGGTATTAGAATGAGAGAGTACGATTTTATTAAGTCACCGTGTGTGATAGATAGTAAGACATCAGGGTCAGGGGTCGAAGTAACTTTTTACAGACAGCCAAAAAAGATTACAGCACTTACACTGGCGGGAGTTTACGCTGGAGATGTTGTTGCTCCAGATCAGTTTGCGTCAGCAATTGGTGATATGTTGGTAGAATTTAGTGAAAGTATTGTTTCACATAACTTTATAGGATTTTTACTTTGGGTTGGAAATACAACAATATTTAAACGTTTGGAGGTTTACTTTTCAGAATTAACAAGTAAAATACACAACACCAGAAAGGTATTTAATAACAGAGAAGAATTCAAAAACTGGATTACAGAAAATGAAGGTATGGAGTACCTTGTTGCGGTGATAGAGGATAGTGATTTTGAACTAACACATGGTGATTACTCAAATTGTTCCAGTGCGGTTTCAACAATTCTTAATTGTAGTTACGACAAGCATGGCAATAAAGCAACAGATGCATCGTTACTTGAATACACACAATTGTTACAGTTAAGTGACGATAGAATTTTTGAAACGTTCAATGATGTTAGAGAGTTTATGCTAGAAGTTCCACAAGATATTTCCGATTCAGTTTTAGAAAGCTTTGTGTGCAGCACAGTTTTTAAACAACAATTTGAAAGGTAGGACTATCAGATGTTAGAAATATTTATTAGATACTATTGGTACGAACACGGTACTTTTGTAGGTATTGAGAATTCACGATTTGGATCTCAGATTGTAATGGATGCCGGTAGCTCAGATAAAAAAGTAGTGAGGGGCTACTGTGCTAAGAAGTTATTTGGTTTGGAAGCTAAGAAGCTGATAACGGAAAAGCCAACAAAGCCTTGTATTGAAAATACCAGTCAAGTTTTACTACTTGCAAATACAGTGCTGACTACAGAGCTACCTTTTAAATTAGACGATGATGAGGTGACTCTGTACGATTTATTTCTTGCTTGTACAAGCAAGAAAGTAAGAGCCTCAACAGATAATAAGATTTTAAGTAACATGAAACTGACGTTATTTGACAAATACGTAGAGACATTAGCTAAGCTGTACTGTGTTGTGCCAGAGTCAAAGAACAATGAGGTAGCAGTGGATTTCGAAGTTGCCAAAACAAAAGTAGTGAATCTTTCAATTCATGAGGAGAGTGTAGAGAGCACGAGAGCTGATGCTGTTAAATTAATCTGTGAACTTGCAAGGGCAGTGAAGAAATACGGTGGAGTTAGTTCTGGTCTCTATATGACTTTGATAGAGGGGAAAGCAACCTACTTAGTAGAGAAAGCATTTTCTCTGGGTATCACTGTGAATCAGTTTTTAGCGATAGCGGATGCAAGTATTCCAGATTTCATGAGAAGTAGCGAGCAGCCATGCTCATTTGAATGCAATGATGGATTTACGATTACTGTTAGTCCTGACAGTACAGTGGTAAAAGAGGATGTATGCGAAGTAGCTGCAAGACGAATAAAAAGATTAGAAGAGGTGAAAGCTTTTGGGTGTTAGATACGTGATCTTCGATGTTGAAACAACAGGATTAATGAAGACAGATGAAGTAATTCAGTTTGGTGCTTTGGTTGCAGGATCAGATTTCAGACCAGAATATCCGGTAAATTTCTATTGTTACACACAGGAGCCAATTTCGCCAGGTGCAGCCAAAGCTAATGGTATGAATAAAAAGAAACTTATGGAGTTGTCAGGTGGCAAGTCATTTGAAGATAGTTGGTTAGAGCTGCCTTTTGTTAAGGATGGCGGAAATGATACTATCTGGGTTTCATACAGCTCAGGCGGTTTCGATACGAGGTTGATTAATCAGACCTTGTCACAAAATGGATTACCTAGAATGAAATTTGGAAATAGAGTAATTGATTTAAGACATAACACAAAGTTCCCATGCGAGTACAATGCAATGGCTGCTTTAAAATCACAGGTTTTTGGTGGTAGGTCTATGAAACTTTCTGAAGTATGCGCAAGTAGTGGACTTACAGAAACAAAACTTGATTCTGCATTTAATAAAGCGTTTAAAGATAATACTGCACGGTACCATGATGCTCTATACGATTCATTTGCATTGTGGGCAGTTTTGTATAACTACAGAGAGATTTTAGGGCTTGAATTACTCTGAGCTAAAGAAAAGTTACGATACAGTAAGAAGAGAACAATTAAATGCAGATAAAGAATTAACTCGGATTTCCAAGGAATTAAAAGATTTACAGCAACAGTACGATTCAATAGATAGTACATACGAGAAATCAGAAGCCTCCTTTAGAAACAAAGAACTTGAACTTTTTAGAAATAAAGTAATTCAACCATACAAGGAAAAAGATTTAAAGCTTCAAAAGAGACTTGAAAAGTTGAAGGAAACTTACAGCAAGAAAAAGGGTGAAATAACATACGATAAACTGCTAAGTCAATATTCGTCAAAGCAGGAAATACTTGCTGATGTAAGAGAGGAATCAAAAATAGTACGCAATTGTCTTGAAAAAGCAGTCGGAGAGAAGTTCTACAATAAACTTGTAAATAGCTTGGCTAGTCAGGAAATCCAATTTACAGAAAGTAACCTGGATACACTTATAAAATATTTTAATGAGTCTGAAGATGTGCTTGCAGGCATGGATAATGAGGGTAGTAGGTTAATAACTGCTTTGGAGAATTTTGAAAACAGCCTTAGCGATAGTGATTCCAATGGAGATTTTGATAAGATCAGAATCGGAAGTTCTGTAGCAATAGCATGTGCCTTGCTTTTAGCCGGGAATATAACACTCCCAATAATAGCAATTGGGCTTTCGACCTATGCAGCTTTCACAGTATTTAGGAATTACAAGATATACAGAATATTGATTGTACAAAAAGCAGTACAGGAAAATATAGATAATATCGACGAACTGTTAAAGAAGCAGGTAGAGGATGAAGTAAATAAGCAATTACAGGAACTGGATGATAAGTTTATTCCGGAAATAGCTAAGACGGAAAATGCTTTGGAAAGCAACAATCAGGAAATGCAGAATGTACTTAGCAAGGCTGACTCAGAGTTTGTTTTTGATGATTCAGTGATAAAACTACGAAAAAATGCAGAGATAGACAAGCTTGATAAGCAGAAATCAGCATTAATGGTACAGCAGTCACAGCAAAAGGAACTTGTGGATAAGAAAACCGAAAGAGTGAAAGAACTTGGCAAACAACTGAATGATATGCTGAATGATTTACAGAATCAATATTTTAAAGGTGTTGGTACATCGAAGATTTTTGATCCTACTTTTCTTTTTGATATTGATCCTGTAAGAAATAAACCAATTTTCTTTAAGCATCCACAAACATCCTGTTTGTTTTTGTACAGTAATCCGGAGGATGTGCCAAATTTTATAAGATTACTAAGTCTGGAGTTAAGGGTAAAATTAAATCCATTTAGCCTAGTAATTACAGTAATTGATATGAAAAATATGGGACAAGATTATGTGTACTTCACATCAGATGATTCAGAAGATTTGCCAGGTGGCACAAAGTCGGTATTCTCAATAGTAGCTTTGGAAGAAGATTTGAAAAATTCTATGAATAAGCTTTCAACAGATCTACTTCGTAGACAGTCAAATATACGTAGAGAGTTCACAACAATTAAGGTGTACAATGAAAGAATGATAGAATTAAAGAGCTTGACAGAAAGTTACCACTTTATGTTTGTTATTGATCCAGAAACGAACTACTTAACCAATTCAGATGTTACAAAAGCATTAAGAGTTGGTGGTGATCTTGGTGTTTTCCAACATTTATTTATAAATAAGGAAGAGTTCAAAGGATTGGGTGACACAGCCGTGAGTATCTTGGATGCTATAGGAAGAGTGTACTATTTAGAGGATGGTAAGCTATTTGAAAGAGCGAAAGATTTTGTGGTTGAAAATCTGCTCAGTGACAACAGTTAGCCTTTGAAAAGTTAACATAGTATACACAGGATAAGAAATATAAAAAATCAGAATAGTAGGAAGGAGGAAATGACTATGGCACAGACACAGGAGTTTGATTTCGAAGTCGTTGAGAAATTACGTACAGTAATTGACTTTGGCAATGATTCAGTTTTAGCTAAACTGAAAACGGCATCTCAGAATGTTGTTGATGTTGCAGACGAAGTTGGTAGTGGTTCTTTAAAACAGACTGGAGAGGCTTTTGCGACAGCAACAGAAGCAATGATTAACTGCTTCAAAGATCTGTTTGAAGTCTGCGAAGAGTACTCAACAAGACTTAAAAAGCTTGAGCAGGGTATGAATTAATAAAAATAGGAAGGAGGATACGAATCAATGGGTATTAAAATTGACAGTGAGAAGATTGATTCTTCGCTTGGTGTAATTCGTAGTTTTGCGAATGACAACGTAGTAGATATGATCGATCAGTTAGCTACAGTTATGCTGCCACAGGCAGGCACAAGTGAGTTAGCTGATAAAGTTATCGAACAGTGCAAGGCAGCACAGAGACTGTACAATGAAGGAGGATTTCTTGATACATTAAATGCTGTAATCAAGGAGTTCGAGAAAGTTATCGATGTTGATGAGTGGTTAAAAACCAAAGCAGATGTCGGTGAAGTTCGTAAGATTGATACAGGTGCTGAGACTGGTAAGATCGATACAGATGCAATTATGGCTTAAATGGCTATACTGGAGAGGGTTGGATTTTGGACAGAGTGTAATGGCTCGCAAAATTCAGCCCTATTTTTTCAATTAGGGAGGAGCGAAAATAAATGATTTATAGCTATCAGAGAACAATTAATCTTGAAGATAGAGAAGTTACAAAAAAGATTTTTATCTGTTGTGACGATACAAGTAGCTCAGTACTGGTATCACGTAATGTTTTTGCGTCTTTGAAATTCTTTAAAGATTTACAGGCATCACATATACTGAAAGTGGCAGTTTTGCCAGAAATGAGTGTTCCAGTGATTACAGTTGATCCAGCAGAGAAAACATTTGATGTAACAGGTATTGTAAATATATTTTACGATAAGTTACGTGCGTGTGGTGATAATCTTGGTGCAGCAAATGCACTTAGTACTAAGTTTGCACAGATCGTTGCACAGAAGTTAAATGGCGATTCAAAGAGAGCATCATTGATAGTAACATGCAGCCGGCTTCAGTATGACTGGGAGCATTCTGGAAAAATTAAAGAGGCTTTTGCTTTAGATGCTGCTGATTATGATAATGACCTCAGAGCCGAGACAGTTGCAGTGATGAATACCATCAACTCAGAATTTACGAATGTCTTTTCAGCTTTAGATATAAAAAACAATGAAACAGTATTTCAGTCAAGCTGTACAGATAAATTCTTTATTGAAATCCCATTAGTGCAGGAACTTACAGCGGACGATAAATCAATTTCAGATTTAGTACCTGGAATGTCTGAGATCTGTAAACCTTACTCTGATGATATTGCATCAACACCAAAGTACAAAAGGGTGTACGCAGATAATAAAGCAATTCTTCATGATATTGAGGGTGATCGCTCACATAATAGAATGGAACCATATGAGAATGAAGAAGAGTATTTTAATGCTTTGGACAAATGGGTTCAGTTTAATATGCGGGAACAGTATGGTACAACAAATGGTAATGTGATCGATACAGTTTCACAGCTGTACTTACAGGAATTGATTGCAAGACTTTATATGCTGCACTGGAGACACTGCCCAGATGTACCAGACGAGATTGATGATAGTATAGGGGATGATTCTGCGGAGGCTTTCGGAAGATATATTTTCAAAGATAAAGAAAATCGTACAAATGCAGTAATTATTCTGAATGATTACTTAAAAGAAGCTGCAGCTGAATTAGGATACAAAGTTTATTTATATGCTGTTATTCAGATTGCACGTTGGGGTGCAAGAAAGCCTACAGCAATAGTATTCGATGATTATGCTGATGAGTTTGATCTTGGATTAGGTATGGTAAATAAAAAATTGGGAGATATCTCGAAGTATGTTGTAGTGAAATCCGGAGATTGTGATAGTAAGTTAATCGGGTTAATTTACGAAGATAAGCAGGTGCGTGATGCAGAAGCAGGTATAGAGTACAACACACTTCCAGTAGGTGTAATCCTCAATAAAGTGATTGCACCAAGTGAAGATAGTGGTGCAGACGAGCGAATTGATGTAATGGAATATTACAATTTTATTGATCTTATTCCAGAAATTAAATCCGGAGATTTGAAAGTCGATGGTATCAATTATGTGGATGGTAATTGGGATGTGGATGATTCTGCAAAAGACTTTTCACAGGCTACAGTTACAGAACTTGTGAATATCTATAACCAGACAAAAAATAGTGTATTGAAGTTTCCTTTCCATAGAAGTAAAGAGTTAATGGATTTGTTAACAAGCACACGAAGGGATGTGGCAGGTGTACAGCAAAGCTTGTTTACAATTTTCAATATGCGTATTTCAGATTCGCAATTAGTGAAACATGCAGGGCAGGCAATTTTTGGATCATATATGGATATTCTGAATATAGTAGCAGACCAGTCAAATGTCTTAAACTCAACAATTGCGGTAGTTGAGTATGGTATTATGAATAGTTTATTACCAGTGGTTTATGAGGTAGCAAAAGCCGGAACTCCAAAAGGTATTGAGGATGTTTTTTCAATTTGGGATAGAGCTATGATTAATTATCAAGGACTTCCAGATCTGAAGTCAGAAAATGCAACTGCTACTGCTATTAAGACGAAGCCAGTCACAGCATTTGGTGATGTTAAATCAAAATTAGATGCAAAAGAAGGCAACAAAGAATTCACAAATAAGTCAGAAGAAAAAGTGAATAGTATAGCCATTCCTGAGAAAACCAGTGGCGCAGTAGATAACCAGATTCCAAAAGTTGAAGTGGTAAAAAGCACTTCAGAAGATTTGGATGACTGGTTTAAAATTGTGCCAGATGATGCACCACTTACGAAAATCTTAGTAGGTGACTCCGTAGTAGGTTATGCATTTGTAGAACGAGTACAGCCGGATGGTGCAACAAAACCTTTTAATAGTTACACAATAATGAGCGATCCAGGTGATCATAAAGTACTGGATGATACCGGTGTAAACTTCTACAAGGTAATTGCCTTTGTCCTTCATACCATCTCATTGAGAAAGTCAGGCTCTGTAACAAGACAGGTATACTTCTCTGATGCCCAACAGTTAAATCTTTTCAAAAGACGAGTTATCGATCTTTCAAAAATTTAATGGAGGTAATGTCATATGTTTATTATAGACAATGCAGATATTATTGCGGAACATGATGACTTCATTGATGTTTTTATGCATGGTTCAACTGACACTGTGTTTGGTTTGGATTATATGGAAAATGCTTTCCCAAAGCTGGAAAAAAGAGCTCAGGATAAATTGTTAGCAGATATACATAAGAAAAATAAGGATGCTACTACAATTTATCCATACACAGTAAATATACCAAGACCTTTGACAGAGATGTTAGACACGGGTGACTTCACACCTTTAAGGAGTTTTACTGTTGAAAAACCTTTCAAAGGACCAGTAAGTGATATCTGGTTTGGCAGCACGTTAGACGGTATCAGCTTAAGATGTGGATATGTGAATGGTGATAGTCGTAAAATTGATCAACATGCATTAAATGATAGTACAGTACACGGTTTTATTGCAGGAGCAACAGGTCAGGGAAAATCAGTAACGATGAATAGTATAATTTACTGCGCATGTGCTGAGTATGCACCTTGGGAACTGACGATGACATTATCGGATGCAAAAATTGTAGAGTTTAAATCAATTGCTCAGAAGCATCCGATGCCTCAGATCGATATAATTGCGGCAACGTCTGATGCAGACTATTTACTTTCTATGCTTTTGATGAAATGGCAGGAAATGATGATGCGCCAGCAGCTTTTTACAAAGGCTGCAGAAGCTTTCGGAAAAGAAGTAAAAAATATTAAACAGTTTAGAAAGGTGACAGGTTTGAGTTTACCAAGAAATTTACTTCTTTTCGATGAGTGTACTGCCATGTTCCAAAATGCAGGTAAACGCGTAAATAAGATCGTAGAAGTTTTAGACAGTATTGCGAGACTTGGGCGAAATGCAGGATTTCATTTACTTATGGATAGTCAGGAAGTTAGTTCCAGTATACCTAATGAGACATTAGCGAACTTAACATTTAGAGGATCTATGGGGTGTACAGATGAGGTAAGTACTAAGGTAATAGGTAATGCAGCGGCATCCGATAATATGGGGAAAAGAGGTAGACTGATAATAAATACAAAACGTGCAGGGAAAAATGAAGCAGCGAATATACTTATACAGGTGCCGTTCTTTGCAGATGATCAGTTAGGAACTGTTTCAGAGTCTGTTATCAAACTTGGTAAAGAAACAAAAACAACACCAGTGCTTAGACAATATGTAATGACCTCCACTTTGTAACTTCGTGGATTTACCTGTATAAT
>ERZ791842.172-NODE-172-length-73606-cov-48.1536_pt1 | contig 73606 bp, 76 predicted proteins | sample MGYA00509944_ERZ791842 | MGnify/ENA primary metagenome ERZ791842 (study PRJEB30046, sample SAMN00715263) | human gut metagenome | study: EMG produced TPA metagenomics assembly of the A metagenome-wide association study of gut microbiota in type 2...
AATAAAGCAGTGATTTCTGTTAATTTGTACTTGACAAGAGTCATTACATATCAGAATTTTAACTTTACAGGTAAAAACGGAGTCTGTTGCAAGTGGCATCATCCTGGGTGGATGATACCTTTTGCAACGGACTCCGTTTTTATTTTCAGACATTGCTCTAATAGGGCATCTGAAAATATTTTTTTCGGATGCATCTCATCTATTTTTTTCCGGGTTACGGATGTTTTGGGGATTTCATATTTTTGTGTGAATCCGTGTGGGACAAGTCCGCGGTCGGCGGTTAATATCATGGGGATATCAAAGGCGCTGTCTCCGGCGGCAATCACGAATTCCGGTTTTAGTTTCTGTCTGAGGCGGTCTATTGCCGTTCCTTTATTCAGAGAACGCGGTACTACATATACTTTTTCGCCGTTGGAAAAGACATCTGCATATTTTATATTGAGAGATGTTTTTAAATCATTTACAACTGTTTGGGGATCATTACATTTTGTAAAGAGAAACAGCTTTTCAATATACCGGAGTTCGAATTTTCTGCGTGGATCTTTTTCTAGCAGTTCCATTGCAAGATTCATTTCATCCCTGCTATCCGACACAAGGTGCAGGGAATCCTGATACCACGCTTCATCCCGCATACCATCTACCAGAAGAACACCGCCGTTACAGACTAATGCATAGGGGAATTGTCCAATTCCAAGGTCGATGCGCTGATATTGTTCCAACGTTCTTGTGGTCGTTGGAACAATCAGCATTTCATTTTTTACCTGCTGCAAAAGACGATATGTTTCCTCTGTGATGTAGGATATTTCCCTCCCCTGATAGAATTCCACATTTCGCTTCCGCATCCCGATGTCATGTTTATAGGAATAGATGATCGTATTATCTAAATCAGTATGAAAGACAATCATTTTTTCGAAACGATGGCTTTTCTTACCATATCAACCGGAATGATAAGTACCGCTAACAACATGGAAACAAGCAATGCTTTTGCATTTAAAGTTGTTGTGCTGAATACCTGACCACCAATTTCAATAATGATGGTCTGCAGTACAAAGATCGCACCCATGACAATGATAAAGTTCTTATTTTCTCTGATGTGTTCAAATACATTAAATTTCTCTGATCTGGTATTTAAACTGTTAAAGATAATGGAATAAATGAAAAACGCAAACATAAATGTTTTTTCATATAATTCCGGGTCAGCACAGCCTGCCGGTGTTACAAAATCTGTAATCCCACCAATGTTTTCCAGGATCAGGATCGAACCGAGTGTAATAAATACAGAACTGGTTCCGATCGCAGATTTGATATAAGTTGTTAAAATGTTATCTTTTCTGAGTGCCGGTTTTTCATTCATGTAACGGTCAAGGATGGGCTCTCCACCAAATGCCATGGCTGCCAATGTATCCATGATCAGGTTGATCCATAAGATCTGTACAATGGAAAACGGCTCTGTCCATCCGAGGATCGGTGCGATGATGTTCATCAAAAGGGTACTGATATTTACCGTCAGCTGGAAGATCAGGAATTTACCTACTGACTTAGACATCGTTCTACTGTTTAATACGCAGTCTTTAATGGATGTCAGACTGTTATTTAAGATGACAACGTCACCTGCCTCCTGGGCAACTGCTGTACCGTCTCCCATGGCAAATCCGATATCTGCCTGTTTTAATGCCGGTGCATCATTGACACCGTCTCCTGTCATACCGCAGACATTATCAAGCTGCTGTGAAATAGAGACAAGTCTCTTCTTATCAAGCGGTTTTGCTCTGCTTACCACACGAAGGTTCGGAAGTTTTTTCTTTAATTCTTCATCTGACATCTGCTCTAATTCCTCATGGGTAAGAACAACGTCATTCTTCTCATCTTTTAAGATTCCGGCTTCTTTTGCGATGGCAACTGCTGTTTCCTCAGCATCACCGGTTACCATAACAACCTGGATACCGGCATTGTTTAAAATCTCAACGGTCTCAACCGCATCGGTTCTTACGTTATCTCTTAAACATAGCACTGCCATCAGAACTGTTTTTCCATCTGCGATTTTGGCAACAGAAAGCAATTTCATCGTTCTCTTTGCCTGGGCGAGCATCTGATCTTCCACGGCTTTTTTATCTGCTGCAGTAAATTCTTTTTCCTCACCGGATGGAAGCATATAATGCGTTACTTTACCGATGATATTTTCTGTTGCACCTTTCCAGTAAACCAGTCCGTTTTTCAGTGTAACAGTCGCACATTTCTTCTCAGAATCAAATCCGCTGATATCAGCAACTTTATCCGGATCATTTTTTGAATCATCATAACCGTGCTCTAATGCATATCCTAAAAGAGCCCTGTCCATGTTGTTGCTTCCGATCGGTTTTCCTTCAGATATTTTTGCAAGGTTATTTAATGTGATCGCTTCAATAAATTCCTGATTAGGAATATGATCCACGATTTTACCATCACCGGTGATAAATTCCACTAATGATAAATTACCCTGTGTGATGGTTCCTGTTTTATCACTGAATAAGACATTCATGTATGCAGAATCCGAAAACGCTGCCTTATGACTGACAAGAATATTTTTCTTGTACATGGACTCTGTGTTCATGGACTGCACCAGACTGTTCATCATTGGAAGACCTTCCGGCACCGCCATGATAACGATGGACGCCATCAGCATGACTGCCTCTGCGACCAGAAGCAGAACAAAAACAACTGTGACAGGTTCATCCGTACGGATCAGATTCAGTACAACATCTAATACACCGGCAATGGCGGCTGCGGATACACCTAGTTTACCGATACCGGCAGCTACAACTTCCAGTTTCAGACTTGAAGTATCTTTTCTCTCATCCTCTTCGCTTTCATCCGTCAAAGCTTTATTGATCTTACCAAGCTCAGATGCATCACCGATCACAGTTGCGACCATATAACCTTCGCCGGAGGTCACTACCGATCCCATAAATACTTTGTTAGCAGATGCATAATCTGTCGATTCAGCCTCATCAAGATTGTCAGCAGCCGTTTTATTCTCGTCTCTTGACTCACCATTTAACGCAGCCTGGGAAACTTTGATGTGTCCTTCAAATAACACACCATCCGTAGGTACTTTATCTCCTGCCTGAACCAGGATCGTATCACCTTTTACGATCTCACTGGTAAGGATATTGACCAGTTTTCCATTTCTCACGACTTTTGCATAAGTCTTGTTATACTCTTCCTGCAATGCCTCACTTCTCGAACTGTTGCGGTATTCCGATAAAGTACTGAAGCCGGTTGCAAGCGCAATTGCCAAAACAATACTTATGATCTCAACAACATCATTTTCTCCCGCTAATGCCGGTACAAATACACCGATAACGGAAATAACGATTTTCATGACCAGTGCTGCACATAATACTTTGATCCAAATGTCATCAAATGCTCCGATGAACATTGACCACAGTGATTCTGTCTCTTTTTTTGCAAGAGCATTTGTTCCAAAATCCTGTTTGCTCTTGTTTACCTGTGAGTCTGACAGACCTCTCATCAGCTCTTCTTTATTTATGTTACTCATTTTGGGTAATTAACCTCCTCTAAAGTATCAAGTCTATTTATACAAATCTTCTGCTCAGTTCGCCAAGTCCAGGGTCATTTGTCCCCTGACCAACAGCACTGAACTTCCATTCTCCGTTATGTCTGTACACTTCTCCAAATATCATTGCCGTCATACCGGAATAATTTTCGGTCAGATTGTACTTGCACATTTCATTATTATTTCTTGCATCAACTAAACGGATAAATGCATTCTCAATCATGCCAAAATGCTGATGTCTCTGAACCGCCTGATAAATATTTACAACGATTACGATTTTGTCATACTCCTGTGGTACTTTTGCAAGGTCGATCACGATCTGCTCGTCATCTCCATCACCGGCTCCTGTCAGGTTGTCTCCCTGATGATTTACGGTACCTGATTTATGGTGCAAATTACCAAAATAAACGATGTCTGATTTATCCACCAGTTTTCCATTCTTTAACATCAGTGCGGATGCATCACAGTCGATCGGCTGCTGCTTTGATCCGCCCCCGAATAAAGCACTTAAGAATCCACCTCCGGATGAAGACTGCTGCACTTCATCCCATCCAAGACCGACAATAATCTTTGACAATCCTGCGTTATCTTTTGACAGACTGACCTTCTGTCCTTTCTGTAAACTAATTGACATTACAATCCTCCTTGTTTTGCGGAGCAAAATGCGACTGCCATTGCAGGAGCAGAGGATTTTACTCCTTGTTTTCCTCCCTTATGCCACTTCAATTCCATAGTGTCCGCAAAGTGCTGCGAGTCCGCCCTGGAAACCACTTCCAATTGCGTTAAATTTCCATTCTCCGTTATGTCTGTATAATTCACCGACAACGACTGCTGTCTCAATGGAGAAATCCTCTCCCAAGTCATAACGGATCATTTCTTTTCCGGTTGTCTCATCCACCAGACGGATAAACGCATTGGATACCTGTCCAAAATTCTGGCGTCTTGCCTCTGCCTCATAGATGGTTACGGTAAAAGCGATTCGCTCAATGTTTGCCGGTACTTTGGAAAGATCGATCTGGACCTGTTCGTCATCGCCTTCTCCCTCTCCGGTTAAGTTATCGCCCATATGTTTTACAGACTCACTTGGATGAACCAGGTTTCCATAAAATACAAACTCTTTATCTGTCGGGCATTTTCCATCTGCGCCTAACATAAATGCTGCTGCATCCAGGTCAAAATCTGCACCTGAATCATATGCATTGACATCCCAGCCAAGACCAACCATGATATTTTTCAGTCCCGGATTTCCTTTTGTTAAATCTACTTTCTGTCCTTTTGATAAATTAATTGGCATAGTATTACCTCCTTAGAATAAATGAATCTATAGTTATTTCAAATAACTTACTTGTTTGCCGGCGGCATATGATACTGTCTGTTGAAGTCCGCCTTGATTGCCTCAAGCCTTGCCTGATCTTCCACACGTTTCTTTCTGCAGTCTTCCTGAATTCTTCTGGTTTCTTCAATACCGCTCGTAATCGTTCTCCAGGTCGTTTCAAGTGTCTCAATCTGAATAGAGCTTCCGGATGCCATCTTAGCAGTAGCCTTAGAAACCTCTACAGTATTCTGTGCATTCTTAATAAGCATCTCATTCGTCTTCTTATCAAGAGCTGACATTGCCTCCGCCTGAATGCGCTGGCGTTTCAGCAGAATTGCCTGTGCAAGTGCCTGTTTAAATACAGGAAGCGTCACGATAAATGCGGAATTAATTTTTCTGACCAAATTATAATTGCTGAATTCCATCGTTTTGATCATCGGAATGGACTGCATTGCAACATTCTCTGCTGTTCGAAGATCCTGTGTACGCTGCTCCATCATCATCAATGCCTGATTTAAACTGGTAAGTTCAAACCGGATCGACTCGTCTCCGGTAGTCTCCATATCCTGCTGTCTTTTCGCAATATATGCTTCGATTTCTTTGCATGCCTGCTCGCCGGCAAGAATATATTTCACGAGTTCATGATAATAATTTACATTTGCCTCAAACATCGTATTTAATTTACGGTTTGACTGTTTGATCTCCGACTCATAGCCTTTGAGCTGAACGTAGATCTTATCGACTTCTTCGCCCATTGTGTGGTATTTTGCAAGAATCTTGTCGAGCTGTTTTTTCATATTTCCAAATAATTTTCCAAACAGTCCCGGATTTTCTTTGATCTCATCGATATCAAACTGATCCATGATCTTTGCTAACGTTTTTAACATTTCGCTGGTATCGTCTAACTGTGACATATTCATACTGTTTAACACAACATCCGAAGCCTTTGAAATCTCCTCTGCCACCTCTGCTCCAAATGTGACGATCGTCTCAAGATTATTGATCTCGATCGTACTGACGATCCGGTCAACTTCATCAGAATTGACCAGTTCTGAGTTCATTTTTTCCCTGTCGGCAACAATATCATATTGTTCCACAACAGCGATCTCATCCTTTGTGTCCGGAACTGCTGTGGCTGCCGGTGCTTCCGCAGTCATTGTTTTGCTAAAATCAAGTCCCATACTATTCCTCCATTTCTGCGTGTGAAAAATCTGATTTTTCGCACTAATTACCTCTCTTAAAAAATTTCTCCCGCCAAGTGTAGCGTGTACTGCCAAATGAAATACTATTCAGGTCAGGGACTTGCAGATCATATTTATATTCCCCGATCTGGTGTTCTTCCATTAGTTGCCCGTTAAAATATTTTTCAATACTCTGATATCCTGTCGGTACAAAAAATACGATATCAAATCCAATCAGATGTAAAAATGCTGTCAGGATCGAATCCTCTAACGAAATTACCGTCTCCGATGTATTAATGTAGATCATTTTCGGATTTTTCCGGGTAAGATCAAATTTCTGGATCAGTCTTACAATATCCTTTGGCAGATTTAAAATCTGCGCAATGACTGTATATTCCATGCCATTTTCCCCGATTCCCTTTATCATTTTCTGATTGATCAAAAGCTGCATCTTATCGAGAATCATTTCCTGTATATCTTCTCTCAGGATACCATACGGATATTTCGGATGTGCTTTGATCTTATTTCGCTGCAATTTTCCATTCTTAAAAAATTCGGCAGCATACATTTTCATCGGATTCGGTGCCATCGGCTCTATATAAGGCGCCTTTTTTATCACAATGGTATCTTCCGTAACCAATTCTTTTACTGATGTCCAGTAATGATCCGTCTGTCCATCTTTTACACCGGAAACCTTTGCAAAAATAACCGGTATGTTGACCACACCATCGACCACACTAAAATCCGGCCGGTACTTCAGCTCCTGATCCCACAGGATCTTTATTTCTTCATACATGGTCTGCAGACTGATGATATTCGCCTTTCCATACTGCTGATTCCGGTACATTCCGGTGTCCTGATACATTAATGTATCCAGTTCTCTCTCCGCATGATATGCCACTGTTCCCATTTTAACCTGTGAATTTTCTTCCGGAAACCTTTCCATGGTAAGACTTTCCTCATAATTCAGTTCATACAGCAAAGGATCTGTAAGCTGACAAGGTACATTCCGGTTCGGGCACAGGATCACCACATCAACCGGCAGTCTTGCTAAAAACTTAAGAAACAGTGCCTCATTTTCATTCTGACAACCACCCATGTGAATAAAACATCCGATTTCCGGCATCTTCCAGTCAGAAAATAAAGACGGCAGATATCTCTTTAGCCAGCACAACAGATATACCGCCTTACTGGTGAGCCTGTTTAAATTATCGCCTTCTTTGCTAAATTCTGCAAGAAGAATATCAACAAATGTTTTATGCATGATCTTCTGCAGTTCCATATTTGCCGGATATTTTATATTGGCGGAAAGATCCATGATAAGCTGATCTGCTTTTGCATAGTTTCCTCGCCGGATATCTGCGATCTCATCCGGTGTCGGTCTTTCAATCTCTCCATTTACGATCACAGTCTTTCGTCTGGCATTTTTCAGTTCAAGCTGCAGCTGAAACAATTCGTTTGCATAAGTCAGCTTGTCCTCTGCTCCATTGATCCGGTAAAAACAATTATAAAAGAAACGGGAATCTGTCCCTCTGCTCAACACACTTTTTTTGATATCTTCAAATCCTTTTCCGCTGATCCAGGCATTAGTACAGTTATTGACAGAAGGAAGATTTCCATACAGCCGTTCTTTTTCAAAATCATTTTGTATCGCTTCACGGACTTTCTTTAAGCAGTATTCTTCCGGGAAAGCTGTCATCCCCTCCATTTTTAGATCGTCCGATAAAACGGAATCCGGATCTGACTTAAGGTACCCTGCATCACCGTGATACTGCAGCAACACCACATCACACCCTGCATTTGACAGGATTGATATCAGCATCAGCTCGTAATTACTGATATCCCCCTCATAAAGGATCTTGGGCAGTTCATTTGCCCCAAGCTGGTTTACAATCCGCTCAAATTTGTAATACAGCCAGCACATAAATTTGATATATGCATTTTTTTGCATATTCTCTGTTTTTCCATTCCGTCTCATGGAATCAAGCGAGTCATAAATCGAATCTGCCACATTCTTCCTTTGCAGATCGTTCATACGCGGCAGCCATTTCTTTAACCCAGCGGTTATAAATGACGGATCCATCCGAAAATCCATACCCATAATTTCCGAATAATACGCAAGATTCTGCTCATCCGGATTAGGGATTTTCCCTTCGATCACCACGCCCTTTCTTCTTGCCGTGTCATAATATTTTTTTATAAAATCACCGATTTTTTCCGTGTATCCATTGATCCGGTAAAAATACACCTCTCTGCTTTGTCTGCTATCGAGATCGACAAAGTAATCATCAAGGCTGCGAATCTTTTTATGTTCTAACATAGCGCATTCTCACCTTCAATATCTGTTCATTTTGTTTTTATTCATCACATAGCCAAGACCTGAACCGACAATACCACCCAAAATATGTGTCAGATTTGAAACATTATCCCGGATAAATATGCCATCATACACCTGCTGCCCGATATAGATCAGTGCAACCAGAATAAATGTAAGCGGGATTTTTCCTTCTTCAATACTTGTTAAGGATGCAAGTAATATAAACGCAAATACAACACCGCTTGCACCAAGAAGCTGGACATGGGGGAAAAATATGAAATTGATCACACCTGTCACCAGCGCTGTCGTTAAAATTACAAATAAAATATTTGCCGACCCATACTTTTCTTCCAAAAGCGGCCCTACAACCAATAACATCATAATATTTCCAAAGAAATGATCCCAGCTGGCATGTCCGAATACATGTCCAAAAAACCGGATGTATGTGAACGGACTTGCTAACGATGACCGGTAGACACTGAAAAATGTCCGCGTGGATGCACTTCCTGTCAATTTATCCAAAATCAACACGATAAAGCAGATAATTGTAAATCCCAAAATCACCGGAGAATTAAATGACAGACGTATCTTTTTGCCACTGTTACTCATACGTTTCCTTCCTTATTATAGAATCTTCTAAAAGTATAGCATACTGCTGTAATGTGTCAGAGCAGCTTATATGTCTGATTGTATCACACATATTACGTCTAATCCATCTATCTTTTTACCTATATTAATGCTATAATTCAATTTGCATTACAATTTACGCACTCAGGGGGATTTTTACAAATTGAAAAATGATATGATTTATTACAGTGTTGGCGCACTGCTCTATTGTCCTGCCAATAAAAAAACGATTGCTGACTCTGTGATTCATGAAAAATTTGGAAATAAATATTCTCTGGCTTTATGCCTTGAAGATACGATCAATGACAATTTTGTGATGGAAGCCGAGCAGGATCTGATTGCTTCCATCCATCAGATATTTGAAAGTTTCCAGGATCATCCTTTTTATCTTCCGAAAATCTTTATCCGCGTCCGCAATGCCGGTCAGATTGGACGCTTAACAAAGGCTTTCGGCGACAGCATAAAGCTGATCACCGGTTATATCATTCCGAAATTTACTACTGATGCCGCCAACTCTTATATAGAAGAAATGATCCGGGCAAACGAACAGGCTTCAAAGAAATTATATATGATGCCGATCTATGAAAGTTCCTCCATCATTGATCTAAGACACCGCGTTGATATCCTGTACGATTTAAAGAACCTGCTTCACCCGGTGGAAGATCTCGTTTTAAATATCCGTGTCGGCGGAAATGATCTGTGTCACATGTTTGGCTTCCGCCGTCATTCCGACGAGTCCATTCACCGGATCAAACCTGTTGCTGATATTTTTTCTGATATCATAACCGTTTACGGCATGGACTACGTCATCTCCGGTCCTGTGTGGGAATATTATTCGGGTGATAATTGGGAAAATGGATTAATTCAGGAATTAAAAGACGATAAACTCTGTGGATTCACCGGAAAAACTGTCATCCATCCAAACCAGATTTCCGTTGTAAACAAAGCTTATCAGGTTACACGATCAGATTTTAACGATGCAAAAGCAATTTTAAACTGGGATAAAAGCTCTGCCTCCCTGGTTGCCGGAAATCCGGCTCAGGAAAGGATGAACGAGTACAAAACCCACCATAACTGGGCAGAAAAAATATTTTTTCTTGCAGAGGTCTTTGGCATCCAGAACTAAATTTATGTATGCATAAATTCATTGGCATGATAGACCAGACTTATCTATGCATAAATTTCCTTGGAAACCGACAGTATTTTTATATATCTGACATTTTTTTAATGATACCGCAGCATTTATAATGCCTCATCGGATAATACTGGATTGGTACATTTTTTTCCTCCGCTAATCTCACAAGATGTCCAAGCTGCGGATCTCCCTTATATCTCTCATCAATCAGAATCTTCCAGGGAACCCTTCGGAGCAATACTCTTGTTGCCTCACCAATTCCCGGCTTGATCAGATTGATGTCATCAATTTCAAATGTTTCTGCGATCTGTTTTACCTCACCAATACCAAAGCCTTCCACCCGCTTATCTTCTTTTCCTGCATCCATATTAAATTCTTTTTCAATGGTATGGATAAACTCGTAGGACAGATCCGAATCTTTTAATTCGCCATAATAGACAGCTCCGTGAAAATCATCTTTGCCTATGATATCACTTCTTAAAAATGTTCTGCTGACCAGACCTGACACTGTGCTGTTTAAACAGGAACTCGGTATTAAAATGTCATCATGCGTACCACAAAGTTCTGTCACATTGGCAGGATCTGCTATCACAGCAATATCGGACGATACATCTTCATACTGCGCAAGATCTTTTTTCAATTCATTTAAAATCGCGCCTTTTCCAATCCACCCGTCCACAAACAACAACTGCCCCGGCTCATACCGGCTCAACAGATATTTCATCGCATTGTCATCAATCCCTCTGCCACGAATGATGGAAATAGAATAATGCGGTACATTGATATGATATTTTTTTTCAATGTATCTTTTGACTAAAATTCCGATTGGAATACCTGCACGGGCCAATGAAACGAGCACAATGTTCTGTCCCTTTTTTTCAATGATCTTGTCCGCAAGTCTTCCAACTGCCAGTGCTACCGGTTTTGCATAATTTTTTAACGCTTCCCGGTATACCTGCATATATTTTTCTGTCGGAACATATTCGATTGGAAGCATTTCACTGTAATGCCTGCCCGCCTGAATCAGTTTTTCCCGTTCTTCGGTCGGCTGTGGCTGCACCATGCCAGTGATATCTTTTAGTAAAAGGATCACATCCTCATCGCTGTATGAACTTCTCATTTTTGTCCTCATTCCTATATTCTCTTTAATACCAACGGATCACAGATATATTTTCATTTTTCATCCGAAGTGCGTAAATCAGCGTTTCTAATCCTTTTAACGACGCTAATGCCGAATCCGTCATAACGATAACCCTGTCATAGTTTTCCAAATCATAAATAAAAGTCTTTCGATCCGGATCATATAAGCTGCGCAGTTCATATCTGCAATGCAGTGGATACTCTTCCTCGGTACTGACCGCGATCGGACTTCTAGTCGTAGAATGGCAGCGGACAACACATCCCATTTTTTCGATTTCGTACCCTGTCAGAAGTGCCGGATACATAAACTCTTCCGTGCCAATCACAAGTACACGTTCACCCTGTTTCACAACAGTCTCTGTGATCACGGTTTTCGCAAGTTTTTTACATGCAGCCTCATATTGTTTTGCGTCAACGAAACGTCTTGCATTCATCCATCCGGGAATCGATATGATATGTTCCCGCATATTCTTCTCCGATTGCACATCAATATCCGCGCTTTCCTGCGTATGATTCTCCGGTATCGCACAAATATATAAACCATCACATCTATACTGCTCCGCAACCGTACCGTATCCGGAATGATCCGTTTTTACCAGATAATGAAGTTCTATTTTTTCATCCTGATAAATTTTTAAGTATTCTTCTGTCATTCCATTTAACAATGAAGCAACTGCAAATTTTGTTTTTTTCTGATACTCTTTTGTTATGATCTTAATGATATTCATGATCGTATTCCCAGTGGTCACCTCATCCTCTATAAATACAATCCTGTCGATATCATTTATCACACGGTCTATATCATCTTTTACTAATTTCTGCTCAGTCGCATGGCTGTGTGCTTCTGAAAAAAATAAATATCTGGCATCCTGTATTACTTCCCGCGTTGTCTGGATATACTTTGTTCCCAGAGTGATCGCAGCCTGCGCACCGATTGCTGTTGCAGTTTCCGCAAAACCGATCAAAAGCAGTCTCTCGCCTTCATATTTTCCCTGAAGCTTCTCTGCAAGACTTTTGAAAAGATTCAATGCTTTCGAAGGTTCTACCGGAACATGCTTTCCCTGCAGTGGATCTACTACTAGATAACTTCTTTTTGTGTTGTTCTCCCGTTTTGCTATTTTAACTAAGTCTTTTTCCTGATATTTCATATGTTTTTGATTTTCCTGACGTTCGTTAATTTTTTACGATCTGTTTTCCAAAGGTTTGGAGATATTCCTGGGCAGTCTGTAATGATATATTTAGTTTTTTCTGCAACCGCTCTAAAATAGCGTCTTCTGGCAACCCTAGATCACAACATGTATCTACAATTCCTTCCGCTCTGCCACGCATTTCTCCTCTTGCCTCTCCTCTTGCTTCTCCTCTTGCTACATCCTGCTCTATTTCATCTTTCATTAATTCCCGTAATGCTTCGCACATACCATTCGCCCTCCTTACCTTCTGATATATTTCATAATTCGCACTGACACTTGCCTGTAATACTGCGTCTATATTATTCCGCTCCCGCGGTGTCTTCATATTTTCTGTCTGTTCTAAAAACTTCCTGATATCCTCTATATCGGCATTTGCAGATAAGATTCTTAGGCTGCTGTGCATAGTCCGGTTCAACCTGCTGATCACCACGATCTGCACCGGGAATAAAATGTTCCCTCTCACGTAATAAATACCTGGATATTTTTCTTCCAGTACATATCCTTTTCGTTCTAATTCCAAAAACAGTTCTCTTGGATATGCTTCACGGAACAATGACACGGTCAGTTCGTCCGCCGGGATTTCATCGATTGTTTTCCCATATCCTTTATAAAGGCAGGCATATCCAAGTGTTTTGTAAAGAGTGTCTATCGACAGTTCATCCCCCGGTCCTTTGTATTCTAACACATTGTACTTTCGCATGATATGACCGATTTCATTTTTCATCACTTTGTCTGCATTTTCTTCTTTTATGATCAAAAGATCGATACGGATCGGTTCCTTACTCAAATGGTACTCCGATATTAAATCCAGTTCCTCGATGTTTTCTTTTAGTTCGAGTTCCGCTGCTGCATAAAACGCAGGATGCCACTGGATCTTTTTGGCTTTGTCTGATGACGATTTCTTTGTCTTTTGCGCGATAATCGTTTCCTCCCTTTTGTTCGGGAGAGTCGCGTGATATTTTCGAATTCTCCCTGCTTTTTCTTTTATTTGCTGGTATTTTAAAAGCATTGAAAATTCTGATATCCGACGTTGTGGCTCGTGTGTTGATAGGCAGCCTTAACCTGGTTTTGATTTGTTTTGAAAACGGCTTATGTTGTAAGATAATTCCTCACAGTTTTGCCTGATAGATTTTGTTAGAATGTAATGCTTTGTTTTTATAAATTTTATACATAAGCGTAGAAACAACATATCCATAAAATATGTATTCTAAACACATCTGGTCGTTTTCGTGAAAATGTGTGCGTTTAACTTATACCATCTGCTTTCCAAAAGTCTTTAGGTATTCCTGGGCAGTCTGTAATGATATATTTAGTTTTTTCTGCAACCGCTCTAAAATAGCGTCTTCTGGCAACCCTAAATCACAACATGTATCTACAATTCCACGTGCTTCTCCTCTCGCTTCTCCTCTCGCTACATCCTGCTCTATTTCATCTTTCATTAATTCCCGTAATGCTTCGCACATACCATTAGTCCTCCTTACCTTTTGATATATTTCATAGTTCGCACTAACACTTGCCTGCAATACCGCATCTATATTATTCCGCTCTCGCGGTGTCTTCATGTTTTCCGTTTGTTCTAAGAACTTCCTGATATCCTCTATATCGGCATTTGCAGATAAGATTCTTAGACTGCTGTGCATAACCCGGCTTAACCTGCTGATCACCACAATCTGCACTGGGAACAAAATGTTCCCTCCCACGTAATAAATGCCGGGATATTTTTCTTCTAAGGTATATCCTTTCCTTTTCAATTCCAAAAATAGTTCTTTTGGATATGCCTCTCGAAATAAGGATACTGTTAATTCTTCTGCTGGAATTTCATTGGTCGTTTTCCCATATCCTTTATAAAGGCAGGCATATCCAAGTGTTTTGTAAAGAGTGTCTATCGACAGTTCATCCCCCGGTCCTTTGTATTCTAACACATTGTACTTTCGCATGATATGACCGATTTCATTTTTCATCACTTTGTCTGCATTTTCTTCTTTTATGATCAAAAGATCGATACGGATCGGTTCCTTACTCAAATGGTACTCCGATATTAAATCCAGTTCCTCGATGTTTTCTTTTAGTTCGAGTTCCGCTGCTGCATAAAACGCAGGATGCCACTGGATCTTTTTGGCTTTGTCTGATGACGATTTCTTTGTCTTTTGCGCGATAATCATTTTCTCCCTTTTGTTCGGGAGAACCGTCTAATATTTTCGAATCCTCCCTGCTTTTATTTTTATTTAGTGGTGATTTAAAAGCATTGAAAATTCTGATATCCGACGTTGTGGCTCGTATGTTGATAAGCAGCCTTAACGTGGTTTTGATTTGTTTTGAAACGGCTTATGCTGTGAGGATACTTCCTCACAGTCTGCCTGATAGATTTTGTTAGAATGTAATGCTTTGAATGGATTGTAACATACCGACATATATCTGTCAGTAGTATCACATATTTTTTATTATTTTTGTAATATCTGCACAAAATATGTATTCCAATGTGAAATAGTGCTTCACAATATCTTATTTATTTCATTATCAATTATTCGATTTACCTTTTCCAACCTAGGAGCAAACATCAATCTGTATATTTGTTCGATGGGGCTTTCATAAGATGAATAAACCGGTGGATATAATATAATTTCTTCCAGTAATTCTCTCTTAAAATCCTCATTCTTTATTGGTTCTTCCAAATACTGATATAATTGTTCTAAACGCTGCTCCTGCGATGTTGAAAAAATTCTTCTACATTGCGAACACTCATAACTGCCATCCTCTAATGTTCTCAATAACGAATTCACTTTAATTGCTCCAATTAGTTCTGGCTCTCCTTCCACACTTATTCCCAACATCTGTGAATTTATTGAAGACGCTACAGAAAGCTTATAATTATAATGATGGCAGTTTTTAGAAAAAGGTTTCCCTGCTTTCTTCATGGCAATCTCTCGTCTGATCTGTTTTTCCTGTGCCTTTTTCCTTTTGCTTTTTGATAATTTTTTCACTGAACCACTCCATATACAATCCGTTTTATCAGTCATTATTAAAAATAGCTGAAATTAAATTTGCTGTTTTCTTTGAATCTGTCTGATTACCTGTTTTGCTTATAATAGTCTTTACTTTGTCTATAAATTCATTAGACAACTTAGACTGCAACACTTTCGTTACCCAGTCAATATCTTCAAAGCTTCTTTTTTCCAAATAAATCTGTTCAAATATATAGGTTGTTCCCTCACCTATCGCAGCTATGATACTGCCGGCAATAATTGCATTTAATATACTTGCACCGATATTAATTCCAGGAATGTTTTTCAAGGCAGCAATTGCTGTCTTCGCTGCAATACTTACTGTTCCCACTTCAATAATGGAATTAAAAAATTTTTTCGCCTGCTACTCATTTTTAATTCCATAGACTTTGGCAATCGCATTAATTTCTGTAATTTCAATAGGTTTCAATATTACAGCATCTGCAATTGAAATGGGCACTGCTCCCACTACAGTACCTGATGTAGTTGCAACACCTATAATTCCCTGACAAAGATATCTTTTTCTGTTTAATTTAAAATTAGCAATATCCTCTGTTCCAGCCTGTAAGCCTTCCGGCATAAGGTCATTCGTTGCATCGATCAACTCCATAATTCCTTCCGGTGCAGCAAAAACGGCTTGTACCATCTCAATATTTTCTTTACGTTCAGGAACCGAATACGATTTTGTAATCACAACAATCACAGGCACACTTTTCCAAATGGACGTGGCACGCGAAAGACTTTTTTACAGCATTAATTGCTTTTTGTTCCTTAAAGAAAGTTGGTTCAAATCCAATTGTGTCTATAACCCTGAATGGAACAGAATCACTTTCATATATTTCCAACTCATTCGTGGTTCCACTGATTCCATAACCTGTTTTTGCTTTTTCAATTCCTAAAACAGCGTTAATTAATGTCGATTTTCCAACACCTGAGTTGCCAATAACCAATACATCACCTGTTTCCATTTATCTTCTGTCCTTCCTGGATTGTTAAACTAAAATGTTTTATTTTTCAGTATCTTCATAAAATCTTTTATTTACCAAATATACGACTAAAAATACTCTTATTTCTTTTTTCAGATTCTTTGCGTCTATGTTTTTGCTCTTTTTCTACATTTTTGTCATGTGAATTCAAGAACCCTTGAAGTTCAATTAACAAACAGTCCATTGATTTATTAAGTTGTTCAATTTCCGAAGGATCATTCGTTCCAGAAATTTTTTCTACCAATTTACCAATTCGCTTCTGACAATCTTCTATTCGTTCAGAGTATTTCATTCCTATTTCTCTTCTAGTCTCATAATATCCCTCTATATCTTTAAGCTCTGCCTGCATATCTTTATCAATATCTCTTCCCACCACATCTAAAACAGGCTCTATTGTATCTCTTACCAATTGCGTTGCTTCTGAAGTTAATGCCGCCATTGCCTGAATTGAACTATCACTCAACTCTCTACTCTTACCATTATAAACTGGCACGTCTGTATTTTTTGCCTTCACTATTTCATATGAATACTTATCTTCCATAGTTTTTCCTTCTTTCTCTTGTATATCGCTTATTCATCTTCCAAAAATTTTTTATACTTCCTTTATTATCCTCGATCTGTTTAATCGTATCTTTCACATCCTGTTGTCGATTTGCTTTTGTTCTTTCAATCTTTACACCCTTATGCCCAATTTTCTTAAGCGTATCATTAATATTATTTACTGTATCTATAATCTCATCTTCCGTATAAGTGGTAGATTTCATCCTTATTTCAATATTCTTAATAATCTGATCATATTCTTGTACTTCATCCCTCATCCTGTTTTCATCTGTATATAACGTTCTCAAAAAATCTTCAACTTTCCATCGATAGGTCATTACTTCTGTTCTACCTGCTACCAATCCAGATAATCCAGAATCCCATAGACCTTTATATTGAGGGATACTTTTTTCATAGTTATCTATATATGAAAAATTAATCTCTTTTTTAAAAACCTTTAACGGATCATTCCAGAATGATTTTGAAGAATAAATTGACAATTCTTCAAGCATACTTTCCTGTCGTTTCAATATTTCATGCATATTCTCCTTATATTCCATAACACATTGCTTATGTACATCTAATACGTTTTTCAAATTTTCTCTCTGCTGTTTTATAATTCTGCTACATTCTATTGTATTCACATCCATCATAAACCAAACAGCAAAAATAATATATGCTATAATTTCAACCCAACCATAACCATTTTTGAATACAGTAAGATTCTTACGCCATATAACTATTCCAATAATAATAAATAAAACATAAAATACCTTATAAAGTATTTCTTTTTCTGTCATTTTATTCTTTAATATATGAGAAAATATCTTATACAAAACACTCATCATTTTTAGCATGGTTAATGGTAATCCAACTGAAAATAATGCCTTGACGATTACCATAAGCCATTTAATATCAATATATTGTATTTTTTGATCTATAATAAATGGCAACATTAAAATTGTTCCCAATAAAAACTCACCCAGAATACTGGACATCCTTTTTTCTTCCATCTTACTCCCTTCATTCTCTAAGGAATTTTACTTAGACAACCTTTTTAACATACTCAATAATATTTATATCCTTCTTACATAAGATCTCTTTTTTGTATTTCTTCATAATATAATCATTTATCTCTTTTTCTTTTTCTTTTCCAAGTTCTTTCCCCTCAATCTGCTCCGTACATAATTCCAGGAATCCTTTTTGCTCTTCGGATAAGTTTTCGTCACCACCCTCTCTTACTACTTTTGTTAATAAATCAACATACTCTTTATATTCATATCCTTGACATATTTGTCCTCTGACATCCTGATTCAACTTTCTCTTATCAAGTATCTGATAAAATTTCAATTTACTGTATTCTATCATCAACTGTTCTAAATTCTCCTGCTGTTGCCTCATAAGTTGTTTTATTCTGGTATTATCCTTCTGTAAATCTTTTACCTGTCTTTTTAATTTATTTATCTCCGGCTGGCGTATTGCACATCCTAAGATCGTTCCTCCACCCGCACTTAATAATACAATTAATGGTATTGGTATCATTTTTTTCCTCCTGCGATTCGGTTAATATATTGTGTGGTATAATTAATCCTTGATTCGAGTTCATCTGTTTCCTTCAATAATTTGTCTGTTATTTTTTGCAACTGATATGTTTCATAATTACTTCCCGCTAACATACAAAACAATTCCTTTATCATCATTAAAGCGGCCGGCCAATTTATATATGGAATCGAATATTTAATTGCTCCAAGTAAACTATTCATATAAAATAACATCATTGAGAAAATAAGTTTAAACTGATGTTGTACTACTTTATTTGATATCCTCTTATATGATAAATATCTGTCACACAATACTTGTCCTATTTTCTGCGTACCAAAATCTTGAATGTGCACAGAAAATAAATGATTAAAAACATCATTATTTCCGCCGGTTACACTAAACTTTTGCTTTGATGTCGATGTCTCATAAAATTTATTGCAATAATCTAATAATTTATTTCCGACCTTCTTCATTCCTTTTTCATTTGTATACGAATAATCCCACCATGATGAAGACGGAACAGGTAGACCTTGCTTCGAGAATGTATCTGCGGTTAAATGTTTTAACGTCTGCACAATCCCCTTTATTCCCGGGATCTGTTTTTGCATAATAATAAACGGATTGTCTTGTTCCAATGAAAAAATATCATGTCCCCAAAAAATCCTATGCGGACCAGATCTTGTTCCATTCATTATATATGCTTCACCTGCTTCTTTCGCCTGTCTTGTAACAAACTTCCGAACTTCCTTATCTCCATCTAAAACAGGAACTGAATCAATATAATCCCCTTGATGTCCCAACAAAAATTTTATAACTTTTTTATATGTATCATCATTGGTTTTAACGCTCTCACTTGCAATCTGATGAATCTTATCTAACATAAGTTCCGCTTTTTTACTTGATGTAACAAATGCTCCTATTAATCCTAATAACATTGCAAATGAATAATCTATAGGTGTAAGTTCTGCCTCCACCTTATCCATTGAATCCATTAATTCCATACTTTTCATACATTGATTAATTTGCATGGAGCAATTTCTGCATTCATCATAGTATTGTTGATAAAAATTATTTGCCATCTAAACCTCCATTGCAAACCCAATTGCAATTATATAGTTTATAATCATATCCAATGACTCATCTTGTGACATTCCATCTCTTAATTGATCCATAACATCATCGGTTATGTCTACCATTACCACTTCCTCATCTAACTTGATACACAAAGGTAACTTTTTTAGATTATTATAAGAAATAGCCGGTAAAGTTTCTTCCAGTAAATATTCAATTGAACTATACTTTTCACTTATAACTTCATACAAACTTTTATTTATTTTAACTTTCACTTTTTCTCTTGTGATTATTTGCTAACTAATAATCTTTCTTTCCTTTCTTTTTTTCATCTGTAATTTAACATTTAGCATTATGTTATCAAAATATTTATTTCTTACACGTAAGTTTTACTGTATCTTCACTTATATCAGCTTCAACATTATATCCTTTAAGTATTCCAAGCACTACACCCGCAAACACTGTACTTGCTAAAATAATTCCAGCAATTTCAGTTCCTGTAATACTTGCAATCGCTGTAGCACTAATAGCAGGACCTGCACCTGGTATTACCACCGAAGCAACCGCAGGAATTAACAGTAATATTTGTTTATGCGATAATTTTCCTATCCACTTTAATTGCTTTGCCAAATCTCCTTTTACCTCTATATACGGTTCATTTTTTTTCATTGCATCTTTCAATTCTTGTTTTGTATATACAACAACTACTTTATTTTTTGCTTTAAATTTAAACATCCTTTATCCCTCGACTTTCCAATAATATAAGGCAAACTTTTTAAAACCATTTCATCTTTTATCTACTGTATTCTTCACTAACTATTTTCCACTTTCATTCTACTCCACCAAAGTGTTCTTTTCAACCCCTTTCCCGCGTTGTATATATTTCCTCACAGCTGATAAAATAAAAGTATTACCTAGGAGATTTTAAATCATGAATCGATTAAAAGATTTAAGACGTGAGATGGGGTTAAGCCAGCAGGCTCTTGCTGATAAATTGAACGTCAGCCAGCAGACCATCTGTAAGTACGAAAATAATACCAATGAACCGAATATCGACATGTTAGAAGCCATGGCAGATATTTTTGACGTATCTGTTGATTATCTGATTGGCTATTCTTCGTATGCCCATAAAGTAGAGGAAGTGTCTGAAACAGCCCTCAATGAAGATGAGCTTTCCTTTTTAAAAAAATATCGTTCGATCAATCCTTCCTCTCGTGCTTTAGTACAACAGTTTATGGACGAATTTCTGCGTTTATCCGGTGAATAATTTTTCTTTTATTATAGCTTGTACCTAAGACACCATCTGTCCATCTCAAAAACTTTTTTTAATTTTTTACAACTTCAACATAATCTCCCTGGCTTCGCAGCCACATATCAATGCCCTTGCCAAATGTCTCAGCCGAAATTAAAAACTTTCCGTCTTCCTCCTTCAGGATCTTTGCCGTCGGCAGCCGGTCTAATATTGCTTCCACACTGGTTCCTTTATACCAGAACTTCGTACGCTGTAATTTCCCGCCATACATGAACTGTATTCGTTTTCGATATTCTCCTTCCTCAAACCGGTCTTTATACGGAATATTAAAGTGTTCATCCAACACCTGAAGTTCTAGGATCCGGTCGATCCGGTAAATAGTTGGAAACGCATCATTTGCCACATCAAATGCTTTTTCTTTATCGATTCCTTCAATATTTGCAGCCAGATAAAAATAAAATTCAGAAAAAAGAATTGCCTGTGGTTCTACTTTCCGCTTCACAACTTTTTTATCTTTTGTACGCTCGTAGCCGATCTCAATACATTTTTTCTCGTGAATTGCCTGTCCGATCTGCCACATCTTATCAATAAATACTCTGTGATGCTGCGGTTCAATGTAATGGTAACGCTCATTGGCAATCAGTTCACTGACAAGGCTCTGGTTCTGCGGCGGCACACAGCACTCGATCAGCTTATCTAACATCTGCATCATTTCGTCTTTGGTAAATGCACGGCTGTCTAACAATATTTTGGTAATAGCAAGCACTTCCTCGTTGGAAAAACGCATTCCTTCTTCCTGCTCAAGCCTGTAGCCATTCTTCCTTCTGTCATAGATCAGCTCATTCTGGATACCAAAATCATTGACACGTTCGTTCAGATAACAGCGGATGTCATCTAAATCTCTTTGAATCGTTTTTTCATCCACACCGAACTTTTGTCCCGCAGCGGCTTTGTTGATCACTTTACCACGCATCAAAAGGTCGTACATCCGCAGAACACGATCTGCTTTTGATCTTTTATCTATCGGCTCCTTTTTCTCCATAATTGCATCTCCATTTACCACATATTGCACATATTTTTAAGATTAATTTTATTTTTTTTATGCATTTTTAACATATTGTTATTGTAACACATCTGTATTTTAATTTCCACAAATTCAGTTATTTTCTTAGGAAAATTTTTGAAAAAACTTCTTCTGACTATCCGCAGACTGCCAGAAGAAGTTCCCCTAAAACCTTATTCCAGCCAGTGATCTTTTACAATATTTGCATCTTCCCAGCCAGTCCTTTTTTAATTTTTTTCCACAAAATGGACAGATTTTTGGTTTTACCACACAATACATTTTCTCACTTCCTTTTATTCATCCAACAGACTCAGATCACTGCCCTGCGCATACTCTATAGGATTGTCATTCTCATAATATTCGCCATCTCCAATCTCTCTTGACCACAAAAGTTCTTCCTCTGCCTGATTTCCCTGCAGAGTAAGACGGCGTACTTCTTCCACTCCCATATATCCATAAACTTCGTACAGACCATTTCCATCCTCCGCTACATAAAAACTATATACCCCATAGAACGGACTTGTAGATGAAATCGCACCATTTTCATCAATCGTATAAATAATGTTTTCATAATCTGCATTACAGGTTCCATAACTGAGCAGAAGATCTTTTCTTCCATCTCCATTAATATCATACAATGAATAGGTACAGTTTCCCGGATACTCACTTTCCATTTCAACAACAAAGGAAGAATACATTTCCCTGTAATCCAGATTATTAACATCTACATCATCAAATTCGTACTGATTTTCATCCTGTGCCAAGGAATCTTCCTGCATTGTCTGATCTGTAAAATCATCCGATACATTTTCATCTGAATGATCAGCATTCAATATGGTATCATCCACACCCAGATCTACATTTTGTTCGGCATCATCAGATGATATCATTCCATGTGACTCTTCATAACTGCTGAAAATAGAATCTAACGCAATTCCCATAGTCAGCATATTCTGTGATTCTCCATCAATATCTAAATATTCTACGGAAAAAGTTTCATTATCGTCAGCAATAATAAATTGAAAACAAAGTTTCGCTTCCTTATCTCCATACATGCATTTTCCATGAAACTCGACTACTTTTCTATCGCTGGATGATTTAAAATACTGCCAGTCCGAATCTGAAAAATAGTCATCAAACGCTTCGCCATAAGTAATCTGCGGATAACTGCTCGGTGCCCCGCCTTTTACCATTTCAATGTATTCATTTCCTGACGGAATAAGGTACAGCACCACAAGTAAAAAGATTCCTCCAAATGTTCCAATCAGCGAAGCCGTATGTAATTTTGTCAGTCTCATTGCCTTTTTATATTTTGTAAAGGGATTCATCGGCAATGTATGATTCTCTTCTTTTGCAATATAATCAAGAATAGCATTTTCTTCTACAACATAATTATAATTTCTTCTTGAATCTTCCTTGCTGCGTATCACATGAATTATACCATCCTCAAGGTTCAGTCTGTGTTTTCCGTATTTTCCCTGCACCTCAACATTTCCCTGTTCATTGTAATAAACCTGTTTTACCAGAAAGCAATTCATGTTTCTGATAATCTGCATTAGATCTTCTGAAGTGGGAATATTGGTTTTTAAACCATCCGCATACTCCTTGAATCTTTTATTGACAAAGATCCACCGAAAAAGTTCCCAGCCACAACAATAAAAAAATGATACTCCAAAAATCCATAAAACAATTTCCCTTAAAGTTTCCATCTCATTTTCCTCCCTTGTTTTTTGATATCCTCATTCTAGCAGACCACACGGACACATAATGTCCATGTACATTTTTAAGTAAAAAAATAGACAGAAATGTTTTTCTTACATCTCTGCCTAAAAAGTATCTTTATTTTCTACTCTTTCCTTTTTTCTCTCAGCTCTAACACCAGCTCATACACTTCCGGCCTGCGTTCCTTCAAATGCTCATCCAGCAGGTGCCTGCGTTCCTTAAAACGCTCCGCCAGTTCCGGATGCTCTCTTGCAATACGGTCATGTACTTCCTTCCGGTGTGCCTCAAGTCTGCCTGCAAGCGTTACCTCATCCTTGCCGGAGATATTAACGATTTCCTTTAAATGTTCCTCTAAATGTTCGAGCCACTCATCTTCATCCAGTGCCTCCATATGTGCCCATCTGCCATGAAACAGATTTTCAACATCCCCCGTCTGCTTTAACTGCTCAATCTGAAGTACGATCTGTTTTTCGATCTCATCTTCCGTCTCTGAACCAAATGCCCAGACAAACTCCTGGACACGGTTATCCGCACGTTTTCTCGACGCACTGCGCTCCACGTTATCCACACCACCCTCAAGCGGATACGGTCTGTTGATCCCCATATCTTTTAAAGCAATATGTATGGTTCTCCGCACACAGCCTTCCTCAATCAGATATCCGAGGCCTAACTTCCTGAGCTGCTCATTCACATCTGCAATATGCTCCGTCATGTAAAAGCGGATTCCCTTTTCCTTCAAAGATCTGTATAAAATCTCCAGACGGTCTGCCGCTGTGATATCCAGGCTTCCAATTCCTCCGGCATCCAAAATGACTGCTTTCGTGTCATCTTTGATATGCTCCTCGATATCCTTCTGCAGCACCCCGATATTTGCAAAAAACAGATTGCTGCTGAAACGATAGATCACAACTCCCTCCACCGCATGGATCTGGCTGCCTTCCCGCAAATCCCTGAAATGCTGATGGCCGGGCTGGATTCCCAAGAAACATCTTGCCGGTTTTGAAGTACGGATGATCATTTCTGTAAAAGAAAGGATAATTCCGATCAAAACGCCGTTAATCGTGCCAAGCATCAATACACCAAGAAAAGCTCCTATAAAAATGAAACACTCCGTCCGGCTGACTTTCCACAGCCTGACCGCAAGTTCAAACTCTGTTGCACCAAGCAGTGCTGAGATCACGATCGCCGTAAGTACCGGAATCGGCAGATATCCGATAAAACCGGTTCCACATAAAAGAAGAATGATCATCGACACCCCTGCCACGATACCGGTAAGCTGTGTTTTTGCCTGATACTGTTCCCCCATTGCACTACGTGATACCGATCCATTGATCGGACAGCAGCCGGTAAACGCTGCAACAAAATTTCCTATGGAAAATGCAAAAAGTTCCTGATTATCGTCAATCTTATAACCGTTTTTCTGAGCAAAACTGTTCTCTGCGAGCAAAGTCTCAGCCATTATGACAACAGCAACCGACAGGCTTGTGATGATCGCATCCTTCGGTGCAATCACTGAAAAATCCGGTATGCTCCATTCCGGCATGCCGGGTTCTACTGCTGCAAGCGTCTGTACACCCCATTCCCTGACCGGCAGGAGCCGTGTCATAAGTGCCCCTGCTGCCATCAGTGCAACTGCCATCGGAAACTTTGGGATCAGCTTTTTCGAAACCAGAAGAATCACAAGTGCAAAAAGTCCGATCACAAGCGACGGCAGATTGATCTGACCTGCCGTCCCTGCAATATGCTCTGCCAGTTCAAAAAGTTCTCCGACTCCTGCCGTTCCACCCATCAGCTTTGGCACCTGCATCAGTATGATCGTGGTACAGATTCCGGTGATAAATCCTCCCATGACCGGTGCAGAAATAAAATTGACCAGTTTTCCTGCCTTCATAAAATAAAATGCCAGAAGCCACAGTGCCACAAAAAAAGTCAGTACAGGCACTGCTGCCATGGCCTCTTTCGTTCCGCCTTCAATGCCAAGTCCCACAATAGCTGAACCGATCAATGCTGCCGGAGCCGCATCCACACCAAAAATAAACTGTGGTGACGTGGAAAAAAATCCAAATAAAATGATCGGGAACACCGAGCCGTATAATCCATAAACTGCCGGAAGTCCTGCAATCTGTGCATACCCCATGGAAATCGGGATAGAAACTGCCATGATGATGATTCCAGCAAGAATGTCCTTTGGAAGATTTTTCTTATTATAATGTTTTAATGTCTGGAATGGCTGCACTCTCATGTTTCAATCACACTTCTCTCTTTTTATTCAAACCTGACATGCTCTATATTTTTTCTTCCCTACTGTATCACAAATTTTTTAAAATCAAAAGATATTCCCTTGTAAAATCTTCCTATGAATGATACGATATTTTTATGCGCTTTTTCTTACTAATGTGATGAATCGCGAAGGAATTTTTAATGCAGCTGTTTTTATAAAACAGTGCAGAAACGGAGGATTAGATTTCTATGAGTGAATACAGAATGGGGACAAAATGTGTGCAGGCAGGTTACACACCTGGCAATGGAGAACCGAGACAGGTGCCGATCATCCAGTCTACCACTTTTAAATACAGTACCAGCGAGGATATGGGAAAACTTTTTGATTTAGAGGCAGATGGTTATTTTTACAGCCGGCTGCAGAATCCTACTAACGATATTGTCGCTGCAAAAATTGCAGCTATGGAAGGCGGTTCTGCTGCAATGCTGACCTCTTCCGGACAGGCAGCAAACTTTCTTGCCATGTTTAACATATGTGAATGTGGCGATCATATCGTTGCTTCCTCCTCTATCTATGGTGGAACTTTCAACCTGCTCGCTGTCACGATGGCAAAAATGGGAATCACGACCACATTTGTTTCTCCTGATGCTACTGAGGAAGAATTAAATGCAGCATTTAAGCCAAATACAAAGCTTATGTTTGGTGAGACGATTGCTAACCCTGCACTCACCGTTTTAGATATCGAACTATTTGCAAAAGTTGCCCATGCCAACGGCGTTCCGCTTGTGATCGATAACACGTTCCCGACTCCAGTCAACTGCCGCCCGTTTGAATGGGGTGCTGACATCGTAACCCACTCCACGACCAAATACATGGATGGTCACGGAGCTGCCTTAGGCGGAGCGATCGTGGACAGTGGTAAATTTGACTGGATGGCTCACGCTGATAAATATCCGGGACTGTGTACTCCGGATGAAAGTTATCATGGAATCACCTACGCAGAAAAATTCGGTAAAGAAGGTGCCTTCATTACAAAATGTACTGCACAGCTGATGCGTGACTTTGGCTGCATGCAATCCCCACAGAATGCCTTTATTTTAAATCTCGGCTTGGAGTCCCTGCATGTCCGTATGCCAAAACATGTAGAAAACGGTCAGGCCGTTGCTGAATTTTTAGAGCAGCACCCCAAAATTGCCTATGTCAACTATCCAGGACTGCCTTCCAGCAAATATTATGAGCGTGCAAAAAAATATCTGCCAAATGGTGGCTGTGGTGTTGTCTCTTTCGGTTTAAAAGGTGGACGTGGTGCTGCCTCCACATTTATGCAGAATTTAAAACTCGGTGCGATTGAAACACATGTTGCTGACGCAAGAACCTGCTGCTTAAATCCTGCAACATCCACACACCGCCAGATGACCGACGAACAGTTAAAAGAAGCCGGCGTTCCGGCTGAACTTGTCCGTATCAGCCTCGGTCTTGAGGATAAGGAAGACTTAATTGCAGATATTTCCAATGCACTTGATTCGATCAGGGAATAAAATAAAAAACATATACAAAAAATGGATGTTTCCTCATTTAATCTATTGGAAACATCCATTTTTATAAATATAACGGATAAATATTAATATTTATCCTGATCTCTGCTCATACCGGCATCAACTGATTTTTTGCTTCTCCCACATACAACAGCGCGTTGTTATGGTTTGACTTAATTTCTTCCTCTGTCAGCTTTCTTATTATCTTCGCCGGATTTCCAAATGCAAGGCTGCCATCCGGGATTTCCATGTTCTGTGTCACAAGAGCCCCTGCACCAATGATACAGTTATCGCCGATCACTGCACCATTTAATATGATCGCCCCCATTCCGATCAATGTATTATTGCCGACCTCACATCCGTGTACAATCGCACCATGCCCGATCGTCACATCGTTTCCAATGGTAAGCGCATGCCCGTCTCCCACATGAAGGACCGCATTATCCTGTACGTTCGTCCTGCTTCCGATCGTAATCCTGTCAGTATCTCCACGCACCGTTGCATGATACCATATTCCTGAATCTTCTCCGATCGTAACATCTCCTTTTACAATCGCACCTTCTGCTAAATAGTATGCCATGCTGCTCTCCCTTCCGACCGTTTTTACTCCCAGTCCTGTTTCTACTATCCTTAGATCACTTCTTTCCCCTGACCTGACTGATATAAGCCGAAACAACTGCAGCCACACCATCAATCCCAAGTCTGCACTCATCTAAACACAGATCATAATTATCTGCTAATCCCCAGGTTTCCCCGGAATAATAATTATGATACTGCTTTCTTCGACGGTCTGTGTCATCCACGATCATTTTTGCTTTCGACTCTGATACATGGTGTTTCTCTGCGATTTTTTCAATTCTTGTTTTCTTGTCCCCGCAAAGGAAAATACGAACCGCATCCGCATGTTCTTTGTACGCATAATCCGATGCACGACCGATCACGATGCACGGCTGATCATCAAACAACGCCGTTAATGCCTTTTTCGGTGTCTCACGCACCTTTAAATTCATATCATCCGCAACCATGCTCATCATATCATCAACCTGCCGTTCCCCAAAATAAAACGGATACTTTTCATACACTTTTTTCTCTTTTGCAAGCTCGATCAGTTCCTTTTTGGAATAACACGGAATACCGTATAATTCTGATAACCTTCTTCCTACTTCGTCCCCTTCACATCCGCATTGTCTGGCAATTGTTATAATCATAATGATCCTCCATTCCTGCAAGTCCTTTTATGAAAACCACATTCTTATTTTTATAAGAAGTGCTCTGACCATTCTTTTTCTTTAAAACCGGTAATTACCGTACTTCCATCTACGATCAGCGGACGTTTTACCAACATTCCGTTTGTCGCAAGCAGCTTTAACTGCTCGTCCCTGCTCATTTCGGGAAGCCTGTCCTTAAGCTTCATTTCTTTATATAAAAGTCCGTTGGTGTTGAAAAATTTCTTTAATGGCAGACCGCTCTTTTCATGCCATTCTTTCAATTCCTCGTAGGACGGATTCTGCTCTACGATGTGACGGTCCGTATATGTAATCTCATGTTCATCCAGCCATTTTTTCGCTTTCTGACAGGTGGAACATTTGGGATATTCTATAAAAAGCATTGGATGTCCTCCTTTTGGTATGGTATGTTGTTGTTAATTGATATTGTACCACAAATTGGATGGGAGTGGGTACACAAATCCTTTTTCAGATGGTGGCATTTTTTATCGTAACGGGGAACCGTGACAGCTTGCTTTCTCTCGCCTCTATTGTGGTAAAATCAAAGTTGGATTTTTCAACAGCGTGGCAATCACCGGGGCATATTTAGATATTCCATAATCTTCAACAATACTGGTTATTCTAGCGCCTGCATCTTTTGATGAAGCACCACATAAGAAAACCCTTTCATCAGCAGTTCCATAATCCAATACGATAAATCGATCATGAAATATACCGCCTGTCTTTTTCATTGACAAATTTACTGTTGGGTACTCCTTGCAGAAATCTGTAAATTCTATGTTGTGAAGTTTATTATTTCCAACATTATCACTGAATAAAATAATAGCTACTCCGGCCGGAGAATTCTTAAGGTGTACCAGCGTCCTTAAGCCAATATAATTGTCAACGACATATATTGACGACTTTGCCTGCTTATAAATGGTCTCATATACCTCATCTGCACTACTAAATTTTGCGTTAAACATGAGCCACTTTTCATCATCATCTGAAACAAAGCTGTTCATCATATCAGCCAACTCAGATTTTGTCACAACATCCTTCAAGCCTTCTGCAACATCTGAAATCTGCTTTTCAAGAGATATCATATCTGAGTTGATTTTGTTAATTTCTATTCTGTTGTTAGCAGTTTCCATGCTTAACTGAAGTATTTCCCGCTGACCTATTAAATCACGATTTTCTAATATGTAATCTTTCATTTTCTTAAAGGTTCTTATTAATGCCTTGCTCTGCTTAACAGCCAACGGTCCTTTCAAGACAGTCATCAGCATATATAATCCTTGCTCTGTAAATACATGAGGATTATAACGACTTTTTGAACTTATATTTGCGGTACAATTTTTGTACCGCAAATCTTCTAATTCCTCATCTGTCAATTCAAACATAAAATCTTCATCAAATTTTTCAATATTATTTTTTACCTGTCTATTAAATCCCTTCGTATCATAGCCATATATCTCTGCTAAATCAGCATCAAGCAATACCCTTTTACCCCTAATTTTATACAGTTTTTCTTTTAGATATTCTTCTGTTACTTCTATTACTGTAACATCGATTTCTTTCTTTTTATCTTCTGCCATAGAACTCCTCCATCCACTTGGCGTTATGTTTCTGACGACCGCTTAACTTACGATTTCTGTAATACTCCAATTCCTCCCGAAGTTCTGCATTCTCTTTTTCCAACTCCTCAATTCTTTTTAATGCCTCTTCAAGTGTTACAGTTTTCTCCATTCCCCTGTCCGCCCCTTTCTATACTTAAATTGCTTTGGCAGCCAATTAAAGTTATCTGCTTTCAACAAATCACACACATATATCTTATTCGGCTTTCCTAATCCCTGATGGCTTCGATAAATCAGATTATGTGCTTCCAGTTCCTTCAGCCTCTTGTTAATCTTCTTATTTCCCAGATGCAATAGCTTCATCATTTCTTTGATTGTAAAAATGATAAATGTAGCTCCATATTCATCTCGCCATGCATCACCATTACACTCTGATAAGCAGCGCCGATCCAACAAAATCATATAAAGTGTCTTTGCCTCATTCGTCATGCTTCTAAATTGATTTTCTTGATACATTTACAACATTCCATAATTTTTGTACTCCTTTCCGATTCATTGTATGAAACTATTTTCTCAAAATTTTTATACGAATCCGGTATATCCAAGATGCTGGAAAAATATCCTCTTTATGATTTTTTCCAATATTTTGGACAAGACATGAATTAAATTTCACTTTATTCTTTACCAATATCATGGTAGTCTATCTATATCTGTGAAACGAGGAATGTACTATGCACACAAGGCTTACCATACCGGAACGGCTGAAAGATTTGAGAGTCGCAGAAAAAAGAATGTCATTGCAGGAATTGTCTGATGCTACCGGCATCCCAAGTTCCACACTTGGCAACTATGAGAAAGATGAAAATGTAGATATGTCACTTGGCAATCTACTGACGCTTGCAGACTTTTATCAAGTAAGCACCGATTATCTTCTTTACCGAACCGAACTACGTGAACATACAAATAAGTCAGTATCCGATCTGCATCTCAATGATGATGCAGTCCAAATACTGACTGATGAAAAATATAATCCACGGCTATTATCAGAATTACTCTCTCATGAAAGCTTCCTCAAATTCATGACCGACCTGGAAATCTATATTGATGGATTTAATGATAAAGGCATTCAGATAGCAAACGCTTTTCTTGATGTGATGAGATGTAAACTGAACGAACTCGGTGCCGACTCCACCGATGCTTTTACTTCTCCAACTCAGTTTGCTACAGAGGATACTCCCGAAGCCTCTAATGATGCTTATATTAACGGACTACTCCTTTTGTTCTGCAAAAATTTGGAAATGAAAATCACCCAGCTTTCTGTCGAAGAAAAACAGACCTTAAAAGAAATATTTTCACGTTCCAAGCCGGCAAAGGAACATAGGAAACTGAGAAGACGAAATCCGAAGTTATAAGATTCAAATTATCCATTTTCAAAACAAGCCACCGAGCATTATCCCTATGTGGCTTGTTTCATCTATGATTATTTCCATTATAAAGTTTAGGTTTCATGTACAATCGACAGCCCAACTTAACTATCTGCTTTCTACTATTGTATATGTTCCTGATTCAAAATTTACATTTAATGTTGCAAATGCACTATTATATTCCCATCGGATTTGCAGAGAGCTCTCCCCTCCGGAGATTGCTACCTCTGCGCCTTCCGAAAATGCTTTATGGGTATTTCGCATGCGGATTAACGCAAGCTGTTTTTGAACCACATCTTTTTTCAGGTCTTCCGCGATCTGATCAGTGGAAAGGTTTGTCCGGTTGATTTCCTTATGTCCGGATTCTCCCGCGCGTCGCACCGCTTCGTGGTCATTTTTTCCGGCAAACAAATCCAGATACCAGACCTGAGGTTTGCCCGGCATAAACATCTGTATGGCACGCGCCAGAAGCATTTTTTCATCCGATTCTCCCAATGCACTGTAATATGTAGCGTTTACCTGATAATACAGATTCTTTTGTCCATGTAAATTTTTGACCATGCCTCCACGGGATACGATCCGGTCAATCAATGACTGGATCTCCTCTTCCGGAAGCAGTCCCTTTAAATCCAGAAGCGGGATGCCATCGTGACAGCCAAGCATGTTGACCGTGGAGATCTTCTTTGCCACGATCTCCTCTGCCCATGCCGCAAGGTACGTTCCGCGCCGGTTCTCAATCGCATCAATGACCAGTCCCGGCAGGAAAAAGTCATAGGTTGCATAGCCTTTTTCTGCAAGTGTCTCATATATTTTTTCATCATACGCTGCGTGGATCTCCGGCAAAAGCGTAAGTCCCAAAGGTTCTGCCAACGTATGGATCTTCTGTAAAAGTTCCCACGTCTCCGGATCATTGAGAAAGTTTTTCTTTCCCGGTGCTTTCGGCGCATAGGCAAAAGCATCCAGCCGCACGATTGCTGCACCGTAAGAGGCTATTTTTTCCAGTGTTTCACGATAAAACTCCCACACTTTTGGTGACTGGATGTTTACATCCATCTGCCCGAGATACTGTCTGCCATGCACCTCCTGATAAAAGGTATTCCAGTACGGCACTTTTTTTCCATCCGGAAATTCCACCATCAGGATCGGCAGCCCGGGTTTGCGGAAAAACATCTGCTTCAGGCAGCTTTCATCCGGCTGGATATAGCCTTCCTCCGTCATGGTTCCATGCCCTTCCCAGAAATGGTTCCAGTCGATGAAAAAATTGCGGTACGCAGAATCCTCCCCTTTTTCCACAAGATCCCGAAACTGCGGGGACTGTGCGGAAGCATGGTTTAAAATAAAATCCAGTTTCAGGTCGATTCCCATATCCTTTAACTGTTCAAGGTCTTTCCGGTTGGCAAGCTGCTCATTCAGGTCATAGTCGATCACGGAAAATCCCCGGTCGAGATCGGAATGGTACAGGCTCGGCAGGATGTAAAAAGAAGAAAATACATTCTGCAAAGCCTCCGTTTTCAGCAATGTTACGATATCCCCAAGATTTCCTCCAAGACTGTCTGGATATGCATTGAGCATCGGTTTACTGTTCATAAACACTTCCGTCCTTTCCCACGATCAATCCTGCATTTTTGCGCTGCACTTCGAGTTTTTCCTGTTCCAGTCCCACCACACGGCAGATAAACGGGCTTGCGGCATTCTCGTCGCGGTTTCTGCGGATGCGCCGCTCCTTTGTCTCCTCCGGGGAACTTTCCAGAAAGACGGATAGATCCACACCATGTAAATCGTCACTGCCTCCGTGCGTCCACTCCAGAAGCAATACAGATATTCCTGAAAAATCGGTTTCTTCTGATGAAATCTCACCATCTTCCCGTCCCAAATGCCGCAATGTGATCGTATCTTTTCCCTCATGAAATGCCGCAAGCACTTCATTGATCCGGTCGAAGTCAATCTCTTTCTTTGTCCCGAGATATCCACGCAGTCCGTCTTCCCCGGCTTCTTTATACACACGCAGCCGTTCTTCGTCGTTGCGTTTTGGAATCCGGTGTGGATAATCATCGCCCGAGAGCAGATAACATCCGGTTCCGTCATTTAAAAAGTACTGCTGCAATGCCGTTGCAAGTGTTGTTTTTCCAGAACCGGAGCCACCGTAAATGCTGATGACCACCCGTTTTTCGGCATTCCCGTCACACAATTTCTGTACTTTTTCATATAATCTTCCCGCCTCTTTCAGTTCTGTAAAAGCAAACTGATACGCCTCATATTCCCCGGTAAACGGCGGAAGCGGAATTCCCGCATGCATCAGTGCCGCACCGGTATACTGTCTGCCGCTCTGTTCTTCCAGATACACGGCATCCGGTTTTAACCCACGCAGGCGGACATAAACGGCTGCCTGATTTGCCTCTGCCCTAAGACGCACTGCGCTGACTAATGCATGATCCTGTTCCTCTGATACCGTCATCCATGCCGCAATTTCATCCATAAACGGATCGGACAGCCGCCAGTAGGTTCCCTCGTTAATGAGTGTTTCATACTTCTTGTATGTTTTAATCTGCTCCCGGATCTGCTGTTTTTCCTCATCGGATAAAAGCGCCGGGTTTAATTCGTAACCGAAGGTTCCTGCCATCGCTGTCACCCCGCGGGTGTGGAAACTTGTCACCCGTCCGGTCTGGTGGTTCGGCACCGCCGAAACGTGCGCCCCCATTGCGGAAACCGGATAGAAAAACGAAGTTCCGTACTGGATCCTTGTGCGGTTGATTGCATCGGTATTGTCACTACACCAGATCTGCGGGGAATAATAAAGCATTCCTGCGTCAAATCTGCCGCCGCCACCGCTGCATCCCTCAAGCAGAAGATCCGGATACCGGCTGCACAGGCGCTCCATAAAATCATAGACACCAAGCACGTAATCATAGGACAGATTTCCGGCATAGACATCTGCCATACTGCGGTTCATATCCCACTTGACATAATCAATTTTTCCCTGATCCAGCACGGCACAAATCTGATCAAATACACAGTCGCGCACTTCTTTTCTGGAAAAATCAAGCAGTAACTGGTTTCTCGAGCGCACCGGCTTTTTCCCCGGAATCTGAATTGCCCAGTCCGGATGTGCCCGGTAAAGATCGCTGTCTTCATTGACCATCTCCGGCTCAATCCAAATGCCAAATTTCACCCCCTGATTATGCACACGGGTAATAAGCTCTGCCAGGCTTCCCCCCAGTTTCTTTTCATTGACCTGCCAGTCCCCAAGGGAAGAATTATCATCGTTTCTTTTCCCAAACCAGCCATCATCCATCACTACCATATCAATTCCAAGGGAAGCGGCTTCTTTTGCCAGATCCACGATCGTATCTCCCGTAAAATCAAAATAGGCTGCCTCCCAGCTGTTGATCAGTACCGGGCGCTGCATATGGACATATTTGCTGCGGCACACATGGTTGCGGATGCAGTTATGATACTGCTGCGACAGTGCAGACAATCCGTCTGCCGAATAAGACAAAATGACTTCCGGTACCGTAAAGGTTTCTCCTTCCGCAAGCGGATAGGAAAACAGTTCTTCATTTAATCCGAGAAGCAGGCGCGTCTGGTTAAACTGATCTTTTTCTGCCTCACAGGAGAAATTTCCGCTGTATACAAACAGCATTCCATAGCAGTTTCCTGCGGTCTCTGTTGTTCCTTTTTCTGCCAAAATCACTGCCGGATTATACTGATGGCTGGACGTTCCCCTGCGGCTGCCAAACGCAATGGTTCCATGCCCCAGCGGCGTACGCTCCAGATTGCGCTCCATGGCATGCTTTCCATAAAACCGCAGGACATCAAAATCTCCATGTACAAAATCCAGACAGGCTGCCGCTGCCTTTTCGATCGTAATCTGCCCGGTTCCCGTATTTTTAATCCGGACGCTCCTTGTAATGACATCGTTTTCTTCCAAAACACCATACAGCAGATGAACTTCAACCTGTGCGTTTTCGTCTGCAAGGACAATTTCCAGTGTCTGTGCTTCCTCTTTGTCTGCCCAGACAGCCGGAAGTCCCTGTAACCGGTATTTGCCGCTTCGGATCTCATAACTTTTAAAAAGCAGATCTGCGCTTTCCACCCCTTTTTCATTTTTGATATTCAGCGCAATATTGCGGTAATCCCCAGTTCCAATGGAAGGATACTCCTGTGGCAGTGCATCCAGAGAATAGGTGCGGTTCATGCCCGCTGCATAAGGATTTCCGGAAAATCCACGGTCTGCATAGGTTAAAACATAATCCATGGGGCTGTTTGTTTTATCTCCATAGTACAGATGCAGCAGATATCCCAGTGGATCGACCTGCATCTGATAAGTTGTATGCACCGTATGCAGGTTAAATATTTTTTTATTTGGATTGTATATAATTGCCATAGAAATCACCTCGTTTTATTTTTATCCTTTGACTGCACCGTTTGCCACACCGTTTAAAATCTGTTTCTGACAAATCACATAGAAAATAAGGATTGGAATCAGTGCCAGAATATAGGAAGCAAATGCCAGATTGTAATTGGTTCCAAACTGTGTCTGGAAATTAAGCTGTGCAAGCGGCAGCGTATTCTGTCCGGTTCCAGACATGATCACAAGCGGTGTCATAACATCATTCCACGTTCCAAGAGCTGTCAGGATTGCAACTGTTGCATGCATTGGCATCATCATTGGAAAGACCACTTTCCAGTAAGTAGTCCATGTGCTTGCTCCGTCAATATCTGCCGCCTCTTCCAGCGCTATCGGAATATTTTTTAAGTACCCACTGTAAAGAAGGACGTTCATTGGCATATAAAATACCAGATACAACAGAATGACACCCGCGCGGTTTCCAAGTCCCATATGCGCCGTCTGCTTTACCAGAGGCATCATTAAGATGGAAAACGGAACAAACATTCCGCTGACAATATACAGATAGATAAATCGGAAACTTTTTCTTCTTGCCATGCCGCGTCCGATCACGTAGCCTGCAATTGAGTGGATCAGGATTGCCAGTACGATCGTTGCCAGTGTGATCAGTAAACTGTTTCCAAGAGAGTGCCAGAAATCGGTCACTTCCATTGCCTGACGGAAATTTTCAAAACTCCACTGTTTTGGGAAAGAAAGTGCTCCCGCCACATCGTTTGTCATCTCACTCGGTTTCTTAAACGCAATGATCACTGCCATATACAGCGGGAAAAATACCGTAACCGTCCCCAAAATCAGAACAATCGTAAGTACCCAGTTTGTTTTCTGTTTTTCTTTCATCATAACTGCTCCTCCTTCTTATTCATGACTGTCATCTGGAAAAGTGAAATCGCCACGATCACAATAAAGAAAATGACTGCATTCGCACTCTGGAATCCAAACTGTCCGCCATCCATACCATTTTTATAAATCAGGTAAGAGATGGATTCGGTGCTCTGTGCCGGACCTCCCTTGGTCAATGACATGATCTGGTCGAATACCATGAGGAAATTCTTTGTGCTCAGTACCAGATTGATCGTCACAAACGGCATCACCAGTGGAAATGTTACTTTCCAGAACTGCTTCCATTTACTGGCTCCGTCAAGCATACTCGCCTCGTAGACTTCCTCCGGTACAGTCTGCAGACCGGAAATATAGATGATGGTATTCATGGCAACTGCCTGCCATACACCAACAATCAGCACACCAATCCATGCGTATTTTTCACTTGCAAGAATACTGTTCTGTAAAAATCCAATATGGAACACATTTCCCACAGTTGGAAGAATGTAAGTAAAAATAAAACTGAAAATATAGCCGATGACAAGTCCTCCTAAAATATTCGGTACAAAATAAATACCGCGCAATGCACTTTTAAAACGGATTGCACTGTTTAATCCAACTGCCATGATCAGACTCAGCACATTTACCAGTATCGTTCCTGCCAGTGCATATTTAAACGTAAACAAATAGCTTTTTCCCACGCGGGAATCCGTAAACAGATCTGCATAGTTCCTGATCCCGACATAATCGTAAGTTCCGTATCCTTTATAATTGGTAAAACTGTAAATCACACCTTTGATCATTGGAAGTGTATTGAATGCAAAAAATAAGATTACAACCGGTATGATAACCGCCCAGAATGTTTTGTCCCTGTTTGACATTTTCTTTTTCATTGTGCATCCCCCTGTTCTTTCTGATAATCCTGTACTTTCCGAATCAGATCCCGGTTGTAGCGCTTCCAGTCGGAATCAAATTTTTTCAAAAACTTTTCCTGTGCATTGTCGCTTGTATCCAGCAGGAACGTCTGGATCATGGCATCCACACTCATCTCACTCGGATAATGGTGATCCTGATAATCTGCCATGCGGTTGTTTTCAATGTAAGGACGCATATCCTCGAGTGTTTCCGGAATTGCAAAATCCCCGTCTTTGCAGGCAATTCCGCCCTGATCATCCAGATAAATCTGAATGGTCTCATCGTCATACAGATATTTTAAAACTTCATATGCAGCCTCTTTATTTTTGCATGCTTTCATTACGGAAAACTGCAGATCAATTCCTGAATTTAATACATTGTCTGATTCGTTATCATTTGCAGGAAATGTAAAAGAGCCGATATTCATGTCCGGGTTGACCGATTTAATCTGGGGAATCGCATAGCTTCCAATCGGATACATGGCAGCTTCCCCGCGGGCAAATGCTGTACATGCATCGTTATAACCATATGCATACGGATTTTTTTCGGCGTAATCCAAAAGCGCACGCATCTTTTCTGCTACCGGTCCATACGTATCGGAAAATGTGGTATTTCCCATATTTACCTGATTGCAGGTATCCGAATCGGTAAGTCCGACTGCCAGCGCATTCCACGGAGCCAGACAGGTCCAGGTATCTTTAAAGCCCAGATACAGCGGAAGTGTTCCGCTCTGTTTTATTTCATCACACAATGTAGTAAATTCCTGCCAGGTGGTCGGAACTGTCCAGCCATTTTCCTCAAACAGATCTTTGTTATATAAAATTCCTGCTGCGTTTGCCACATATGGAAGTGCATACGTGCCATCCTTTGGAATAAACTCCAGTTCCTTATCCATATCCAGATATGCCTGTTTTACGGTCTGGACTTCATCCAGATCGGAAATATCATCAAACAGATCTGCATCTAAAAAGTTGGAATAGTTGATGTCTCCTCCGATTGCGATGATATCCGGATAATCCTCCCGGATAAAACGTGTCTTTAAAATGGTCATTGCTTCGTTTGGAGATGAAATCGTCAGATGGATGTCATCATGTGTTTCATTGAACCGCTTTTCAATCTTTTCAAATGCCTTAACTGCTTCCGGTTTGTAGGAAACCACTTCGATTTCTGTTTTCCCGTCTGACCTTTTTTCACTTCCGCATCCGGCAAGACCCATCATACACATGCCAAGTGCAAGCACCGCTGCAACACGGCGGAAAATATTTCTTTTTGCCATATTCCTCTCTCCTTTTTTGCAATATATCCGTTTACTTTTTTGATAATCTGATTATAACATACCTTTATGCGTCCTTAAATATCTACATTTTTTCAGTTTTATACCGAAATGCAATATTTTATGCTATAATAGACATTGATGTCGCATTTTGGTATATAAGGAGTATTTTATGAGCAATATATTATTTAATATTTTTCCGAATGAAAATTTTATTGATCTGTGTATGTATCAGTTTGGATATGAACAGTGTGATCCCGGCCATTCATTCGGGCCTGCAACACGCAACCACTACCTGTTTCACTATATTCTTTCCGGAACCGGAACCCTTATGGCTGACAATGCAAAAGGTGAAACACAGACCTATTCCATAAAAAGCGGGCAGGGATTTATTATTTTTCCCGGTCAGATCAACACCTACATTGCCGATAAACAGCTTCCCTGGGAATATATGTGGATTGAATTTGATGGCTTGCGTATAAAAGAAGCTTTAAGTGTCACAGATTTGTGTAAAGATGCGCCCATTTATCATTCACACTCCAAAGAATTGCGTGAAAAACTTGCTGATGAAATGCTTTATATTGTAAATCATTCTCATGAATCTTCTTTTCATCTCATTGGCCATCTGTATTTATTTATGGATTATCTGCTGCAGTCAGCAAAATCTACTAAGCTGGTTTCCAGTGGGCGCATGAGTGATTATTATATAAAAGAAGCAATCAATTATATTGAACAGAATTTTCAGAATAATATCTCGATCGAAGATATCGCTACAGTATGTGGCATCAACCGAAGTTATTTGGGGAAAATCTTCCGCAACTCAATTGGCCGCTCTCCGCAGGAATTTCTTATGAACTACCGCATGGTAAAGGCTACCGAATTGTTAAAGCTGACATCCTTATCTATTGCGGACATCAGTTCCGCTGTCGGATACGAAAATCAGCTTCATTTTTCCCGTGCATTTAAAAATATTTATGGTGTTTCTCCGCGGGAATGGAGAAACCAGAACAAGTAACAATAGATAAGATAGATATCATTCCTATCAGTCTTAATACTTCAGTATCATTACCTTGTCCCTTGAACACTTCCATATCAGTAAAAAGGACATCCCCTTACCTGTAAAATCTACAGTTCTGGAATGTCCTTTTTCCCATACTTTACTATATTTTTAACACACGATGCTGCTTATCCACAATCTATTTGATTCCAAAATGACTAAACGCCTGCATAATCGCCTCTTCCTTCTCCGTTGTACACTGTGGCTGTCTCGTATTCTCTGATTTAGCCAGATTGAAATTCTCACCGACATCCAGTCCACACTTCTTCTTAATCTGTGCGATATACAGTGATGAAACCTTAAGTCCTGTCTGCTCCAATACATATGCCTTTATCTGCTCATATGTCGCTTTTCCTTTGAATTCAGATAAATCCATATCCTCCAGAGAGAAGTCCACCTTCACTTTTCTGCTGTCGACCATTCTCCGTTCCACTTCGGTCCGCGCTGAGCAAAGATCCACCGGATCTTTAGCGCCCTTGGAAAGTAAGACTACAGTCTCAACGGATGCAACATTTTCCCTCAAAGCATCCATGACCTCTTTACTTACTGGAAATGCGTACTTTATCTCTTTTATCGGATTCTTTCCCTCTTCCCATGTTTCCTTTGGATGAAGGTGTACTTCCGCTATCATGCTCTCAATAAGCTTACGCTTATCCACATCATTCATTTTATCAAAAATCTTGTCGAAAACCAATAGCATCTTGAATACATTTTCCTTGGTAAGAACATCCTGCTGTGCAGCTTCCTTTTTCTTTTCACAATCTGTTATCATATCTTCCACAGCATATATTTCCTCATATTGACACTACTTCATCTTTTGAGTTTTCGTCATGGACGAATCAGTGTCAATACTTTTGAGTTTTGAATATAAATTATATCTCTTCTAATACTTCAACCACTTTCTTTTTATATCCCAAATCATTAGATATTGCACTGCGTATCAAACTTTTTTCTGTATTTTCATCAAATTTTATATATTCTTGAAAATAAAATATTATAAGTAATGTATTCACAATACTCGATAAAATATCCACTTGTTTTGTCAAAAAGTTTACATCTTTTTTTACAAATTTAAACTCATCAATATATTCTGCACTTTGAAAGAACTTGCTATTTGTTCCATGAACAAAATTAGATAAATTCCTATATTGCATAGTCCAATCATCTATAACATTAGAAACAATTTCCTGTACTTTCGCATCTTCTACGTTATATTTCATTGAATATGGATAATTTTTAATATAATCTTTTAACTCATTAAAACCGCTAACCGTCCTAGAATTATCATTCATTTCCTTTTTAAAGAGTTCTACAGGATGTTCACTATAAAACAAATATGTTAATATTAATTCTTGAGTTCTTCTCAACATTACTAATGCCGGTATCTTCATATCAATATTTCCTAATAAAATAATATGAACGGCATTTGATAACATCTCCTGAAAATACATTTCTGTCTTAGGTGCTTTTCGAAAAGTCGGTGTCATATGTTTTTTCCAAACCTTAATAGTCATCATAAAAGTTAGTGCTTTTTTTGTAAAATCAACAGACTGCTCTCTAGACTTTATAATAATACCATACTTCTCTTCTACAAACCTTGTTATTGCATTAAATTCTTCTTCCAATTCATAACCAAATGTTTCCATCACTCAACACCATTATAACTATCAAAAAATTCAAACCACGATTCCATAAACCCTTTTTCATCAGATAACTTTTTATTATCTAAAGACGACGAATTTGATTCACTATTAAACTTATTCCATGCTTTCAAGAATTTATTAAACTGCTGTGGACTTTGTTCATAAACTTCATTAAGCACAATTCCTGCTACTTCTGCCCTAGAACGTTTTAACCAATAGTTTTTTATTTCAATATTCAAACACTTCTCAGCAAATTTTAATATCTCTTTTGCTGAGGGAAACTTATTAACATCCAATAAAAGCATTGGTAAAATTCCTAACAATTCCTCCGTATTGCTATCAAGAATTGATACCTCCTTCTTTTCTCCTATAACATCTAGAACCTCTTTCCTTATGCTGTTAGCTTTATCTATATCCATATTAATGAATTCAATGCTTCCAAGCATATCCATTAAATCCAAAAGAGAATATAATGCTTCTTTTGTTTCTTTTTTCATAATTATAACCTTCCTTTCTGAACTAATTCTTTGGTTATATTCTTAATCTGATTAACAACATTCAAATCGCTCATATTTAATATGTATTTTTCATGTGATAAATCAGAATCTAATCCTTTAACTATTTCTTCACATTGCTTTAATTCATTTTGAAATAGTTTTAATTTCCATTTTTTCTGTATTATTGGTTTGTTCTTCTTGTAAAGCAATCTTGTAGGAATAACCATATTCAATACTATTCCAACAAATTTTATTTCATGCTCAAATTGCTTTTGAATAGTTTCTTTTACATAATTTTCCAACATAGGTAAACCAAATACAGACAATGGCTCTGCCTTCATTGGAACCAAATACATATCTGATGCTAATAAAGAAACCTTTGTATACTCTGATATTGTAGGAGGGCAATCTATTATTACAATATCATATTTTTCTCCCAAATCATTCTGTATATACTGTTTTAATTTGTATGGACTAGATGCCAAATTCAATGTCATTATATCCAAACTAGATGGAATTATGTCAAATGTATTTTCTACATTAAAAATCCACTTTTCTTCTTTCCTCTGCTCATATCCATCTAAGACAGAATTAGCCTGATAATCTGGAGATAAACAACCATAAACCGATTTATTTCTATCCTCTAATATCTCATTCATTTGTGATTCTGTAAGCGTATATTGTGTCGCATTCATCTGTGGGTCCATATCTATTAATAACACCTTTTTTCCTTCTATCTTCGATAGCGTATATGCAACATTTACGGCAAGAGTAGTTTTTCCAACGCCACCTTTCATATTTATAAATGTAATTACTTCCGACATTTTTATCCTCCTTGTTCCTATAATTTTTTCTATACACAGTTCCTTATATAAATTTTTACTGTGGTACACCAAAATGCCTCAGTGCATCCTTAATATACTCCACCTTCTCCTGTGGACACTGCTTCACCTCTGGATTCTCTTTCTTGGACTTATTATAATTCTCGCCCATATCCATTCCACACATCCGCTTAACCTGTGCAATGTAAGAAGTATGCACATTCACACCATACTTGTTCTTCACATATTCCTTAATCTTCGAATAAGTAGCCTTTTCCTCTGACGTGTAGTTACTCTCTTCATCAGGCTTCATTATAACCTCAATCTTAGGTGTATCTTTTTTGAGGGATAATTTGACTACCGTCTCCACATGTGTAGTATTCCCAAACTGATCCACCGCCCTCACCTTACGAAGCTCATATCCGCCCTCACAAAGCACCTTAAGGTCCCTCGCTAACGTCGCCGAATCACAGCTTACATACACGATCCGCTCCGGCTGCATCTTAAGCATCGTCTCAAGACATACACCATCGCACCCCTTTCGCGGCGGATCGACCACGATCACATCCGGGTGCAGCATATCTGCATCTGTGTCTTTCTTTTTTTCATAAAATGCCGGCAGCACTTCCTCTGCTTTTCCTACAAAAAACTCAGCATTATTGATACCGTTGAGCGCCGCATTATTCTTCGCGTCCTCGATTGCCTGTGGGACGACCTCCACCCCATAAACTTTTCCCGCTTTCTGTGCAAGAAAAAGTGAAATCGTGCCGATGCCGCAATATAGATCCCACACGGTCTCTTTTCCGGTCAGTCCCGCATAGTCGAGCGCAAGGCTGTAGAGTTTTTCCGTCTGGACAGGATTGACCTGATAAAATGACTGCGGTGAAATATGGTATGCGACCGCTGTATCAGTCAGTGAAAAATCCTTCGTATCGCGTAGATGGATCATATCGGTAATGTATGGATCGCCCCAGATACATTTCGTCACATCCCCGAGGATCACATTTGTTTTCTTCGTATTCTGATTGATGGAAATGCTCTTCATTCCCTCGATGGCTGTCAATCTGTCGATCAGTTTTTCCACTTTAGGAAGACTATTTCCATTGATAATCACACAGACCATAAGCTCTTTTGTGGAAAACCCATAGCGGATCAGGACATGACGAACCAGCCCCTTACCTGTATTTTCATCGTAAGATGCCACATGACATTCTTTCATATAAGAAAGGACTTCATTTAAAATAATCTGATTTTCCTCCACACCCAGTTTACAGTCATTGACCGGGATAATACTGTGGGTACGCGCTGCATAAAAACCGGCAACCGGATTCCCATCTTTATCCGCACCGATCGGAAACTGTGCCTTGTTCCGGTAGCGGTATGGTTCTTTCATCCCCACGACAGGAAGCATGATTCGGTCGATCAATTCCGGCGCAAAACCGCCAATACGAATCAGATTTCCGCGCACTTTGTTCTGCTTAAATTCCAGCTGCTTTTCATAATCCAACGCCTGTATCTGACATCCGCCGCATCTCCTGTGAAGTTCACACTGTGGTGTCACACGAAATTTAGACGGCGATAAAATCTGCTCCACTCTCGCATAACCATAATTTTTCTTCATCTTTGTGATGCGGGCTTCGATCTCATCTCCAAGCACCGCATCTTTAACGAAAAAGGTCATGCCATCGTATTTTCCGATTCCTTCGCCGTCCACGCCCATATCTTCGATTTTCAGTTCTATGATATCATTTTTCTGCATAATTATAATTTCCCGGAGCGTCTGATATTGCTCTCAAGCAGACGGTTATACCCCTGCCATTCCTGATTGTTTTCCGGCACATTACTGAAAATCTCGCGTACCGTTTCCATCTTTGCATCAATATTATCTGCAAAGCTGAGTGCTAATGCTTCCGGCAGTGCCGGTTTTTTCGGAGATCCAAACTCAAGCTCGCCATGATGCGCTAAAATACAATGTTTTAATTCACTTGCCAGTCCCTTTGGAAAATCCGGGATCGTGCGGATTCTGTCACCTACCATCTCAGTTCCAATAATAATATGTCCTAAAAGCTGTCCGTCATCCGTGTAATCATTTTCAGGAAATACAGAAAGCTCCTCTAATTTTCCGATATCATGGAAAATAGCTGCCGTGATCAAAAGATCGCGGTTTAACATCGGATAACAGCCTGCAAAATAATCACAGTGCTTTGCCACACTTAAGCTGTGCTCAAGCAGACCACCGACAAATCCGTGGTGCACAGTCTTTGCAGCAGAGTGGAATTTAAAGCGTTTTTCAAAATCTGCATCTTCCACAAAAAAGCTCTCTAACAGCTTCTTTAAATGCACTTCTTTGATGCTCGCAATCAGGCCTTTTAACTCCTCATACATCTGGTCGATATCCTTATCGCTGACCGGAAGGTAATCTTTTGGATCATACTCCCCTTCCTGCACCTTGCGGACGCGCTTTACATTCAGCTGTAAATTGCCCTGAAAGCTGGTGATATCACCCATTACGGCTATGTAATCCAGTGAATCGAACTCGTCGATTCCAACAGAACCAGGCTCCCAGATCTTCGCATCCAGTGTGCCCGTTTTGTCCTGTAAGATCAATGTATCATAAGGTTTTCCTGCCTTTGTCAGTGCAGACTGTTTTACTTTACATAGATAGATTTCATTAATTCGCTCGCCCTCTCTGAGGCTCTCAATATACTTCATACTACTCCTTATTCCTGCTTTTATTTTCTAAAATTATTATGCCTGTATCCGCATTTCTGCTTCTAAAACGCATACCGGTGTCCACATTTCTGTTTCTGACATGCATGGCCGCATCCGCATTTCTGCTTCTAAAATACATGCCTGTATCTGGTTCACATCTCTATGGCAGTACACTGACTTCTACCGTGCAGGTGATTTCCGTATAACCTTCCGGTCCCTGCCGCTCAATCTTCACTTCCACCGTATCTTCCGGCTTTAACGAAAGCAGTTTTTTCTCATAATTTTCTGCCGTAAGAATCTCATCCCCGTCAATTTCCGTGATGACATCCCCGCTCTGAAGTCCGGCAGCCATTGCCGGTGAATCCATACATACATCCTTGATATATGCACCCTTCGGTATCTCATATTCACGTTCGATCGCGGCTGTAACCGTTGTCACTTCAAGCCCAAAGTAAGGGATATCCTGTCCGTTTGACAGCATCTCGATCAATGCTTTTAACTCGGAAATAGAGATCGCTGTCAGCGTATTTTCATCCCCCGCACTGCTGTATCCCTGCATCACGATTCCAATGATCTCGCCATCTACATTGACAAGTGCTCCGCTTCCGTTGCTGCTTCCTACAATATCTGTCGTAAACACACTGTAATTATGATCTATCGTAGAAATACTGTTCGTGGTGGATGTAATATTTCCAGTCAGGATTGAATAATTGGTTCCAAGCGGACTTCCGATCGCGATCGCGATCGTTCCCTGCGTAACAGTCAGTGAATTTCCAAGAACTGCAACTGCGATCGCATTCTTTGTACTTTCGGTAAGTTCTGACGCCTTTACGCTTAACACAGCTATCCCTGTATTGCCATCGTATTTTTTCATTTCAGCTTTCACGACAGCATCATTAATAAATGTGACATAGATTTCCTGTGCATCCGCAATCGCCTTGCGTTCTGTTAAAACCAGCAGTTCCCTGCCATTTTCCGCTACAATGATACCGGAAGCCTGCCCCTTACTCTCATATGGGTTATTAAACCAGTCGGTATCGCTCTTCACACCGGTTACCGTCACGATAAACTTGTTTGCTTCTTTTCCAACCGCATACAATTTATTCTGAAGTTTCTGAAAATCGGCAAGTTCAAGTTCCTGCGTTTCATTGTTTGGAACATCCCCAGTGTTATGTTCCGTTTCCGGTTCATCCGTCTGCTCCTGCTGACTGTTTCCCGCTTCTTCTGTCTCCTGCTGCCCGTTTTCCGGCTCTTTATTTTCTCCCTGCTGTCCGTTATTCTCTGTGTCCTTTTGCTCTGTCGATTCCTGCGTATCGTCCTGTCCGCTTTCTTCCGTTTCTGTCACATCATCCTTCGGAATCGTAACGACAGGCTTCTCCTCCGGGTAAAACCAGTTTGAAAACTCCGGCTGCAATAAACTAAACACCAGTGCTGCCACCGTACCAAAAATAACGGCAAGCACTACGGTAAACAATGCTTTTTTTATAAGACGTTTTTTATTCAACGGCTTCTCCTTGATCTGCTCATTAATAAAAGAAAAGCCACCCTTCTCTTTCTCCTGCATGATTTTCCCTTCCTTAACAAAAATGAAAACCGCACCTTATTTATTATAGTTTGAATCACATATGCTTGCAACACTATTTTTGCATTTCCGGCTTTCCTTCCCCCAATTAATGGGATATAATGTGAATAAGCAATGAGCAGTGCCAAAAATCAACCACAAGGAATTATAAATCTTATGAATGAAAAAGTTTTAAAAACATTAGAATATAATAAAATCATTGCCCGCTTAGCGGAGCACGCCTCAAGTGAGGATGCAAAGAAACGTTGTCTCTCCCTCACACCTGGCACAGATATCAATGAAATCAATCTTTTACAGTTACAGACCAAAGATGCGCTAAACCGTCTCTTTAAAGGCGGGCGCATCTCTTTTTCCGGTGTACACGACATCCGAGACTCCCTGAAACGTTTAGAGATCGGTGCATCCTTAAGCATCACGGAGCTTTTGCGCGTCTGCTCTCTCCTTGAGGCAGCCAAACGTGCAAAAGCATTTTCCCGCGCCAGCATCGGACATACCGGACCGGACCGCCCTGTTTCAGCAGATGAGACAGACGAACTTCCGGTTGATTCCCTGACCGGATTTTTTGACCAGATCGAACCACTCACACCATTATGTGACGAGATCCGCCGCTGCATCTTATCGGAGGACGAAATCGCAGACGATGCCAGCAGCACACTCCGTTCCATCCGTAAATCCATGCGTGGCATGAACGATAAGATCCGTGCACAGATGAACTCGATGATCAACAATACAACTACACGCAGTTATTTGCAGGATGCCGTCATTACGATGCGTGACGGCCGCTATTGTCTGCCGGTCAAAGCCGAAGCAAAATCACAGGTTCCGGGTATGGTGCACGACCAGTCATCTTCCGGTTCCACACTCTTTATCGAACCGCTCGCTGTTGTAAACTTAAACAACGAATATAAAGCTCTTCTTATGAAAGAAAAAGAAGAAATCGAAGTCATTCTCGCCAACTTAAGCAACTTAACGGCAGGATACTCCATGCAGCTTCATACTGACTACAATGTGCTCACCGAACTTGATTTTATTTTTGCAAAAGCAGCTTTCGCCCAGACTTACAACGGTGTTGCTCCGACTTTCAATACCGACGGACGTATCAACATCAAAAAAGGGCGTCACCCGCTGCTCGACGCCAAAAAAGTTGTACCGATCGATGTACGTCTCGGAGAAGATTTTACGCTTCTGATCATTACCGGTCCAAACACCGGTGGTAAAACTGTCTCCTTAAAAACAGTCGGTCTTCTGACATTGATGGGGCAGGCAGGACTTCATATTCCGGCTTCTGAGCGTTCGGAACTCGGAATCTTTGAGGAAGTGTTTGCTGATATCGGAGATGAGCAGAGTATTGAACAGTCTTTAAGTACTTTCTCCTCCCATATGACAAACATTACACGCATTTTAAGTCAGGTAAATGACCGTTCCCTCGTGCTTTTCGATGAGCTTTGTGCCGGAACCGATCCGACGGAAGGTGCAGCACTTGCAATTTCTATTTTGTCAAAATTAAAACTATACGGTGCACGTGTCATGGCAACCACGCACTACAGTGAATTAAAAATATTTGCCCTGCAGACTTCCGGTGTGGAAAATGCCTGCTGTGAATTTGACGTTGAATCATTAAGTCCGACTTACCGCCTGTTGATCGGTATTCCCGGAAAAAGTAATGCGTTTGCGATTTCCACCAAACTTGGTCTGGGTGAGGATATCATCGAGGATGCCAAAGGACGGATCAGCGAAAATGATATGAATTTCGAGGATCTTTTAGCAGATCTTGAAAAGAGCCGCATCACGATTGACAAAGAACAGCTTGAGATCAACCAGTATAAAGAAGAAATCCAGAAATTAAAAGAACAGCTTGAACAGAAACAGGAACGTTTAGACGCAAGCCGTGACAAGATCCTGCGCGAGGCAAACGAGCAGGCTTACAATATCATCAAAGAGGCAAAAGACCTTGCCGATGAAACGATCCGTAATTTCAATAAATACGGCACCGCACATGCCCCGGTCAGCGAAATGGAAAAAGAGCGCACTAAACTGCGCGATAAGATGAACAACGCACAGAAAAAAATGTCTGACCAGAAAAAGAATGCTGCGCCAAACCATAAAGTTCCCAAAAAACTCCGCATTGGCGACCGCGTGAAAGTCATCAGCATGAATCTAAACGGAACCGTTCACTCCCTGCCAAACGCAAAGGGTGACCTTTATGTACAGATGGGTATTTTACGTTCTCTTGTCAACATTAACGACCTCATCCTGTTAGAGGAAGAAACTTCCCCGACAAGCAAAAAATACGGTCGTACCAGTGCCGGCAAGATCAAAATGAGCAAGTCTGCATCCGTCTCCACAGAGATCAACCTGATCGGCAAGACCACAGACGAAGCGATCGCTCTTTTAGATAAATACCTGGATGATGCCTACCTTGCACACATTCCGTCCGTGCGTATCGTCCACGGAAAAGGAACCGGTGCACTTCGCAACGCCGTACAGGCACATTTAAAACGGTTAAAATATGTGAAATCATTCCACCTCGGAGAGTATGGCGAAGGTGATGCCGGCGTAACAATTGCCGAATTCAAAGACTGATTTCAGACAAAAAGTAATTTCAGTAAGACAGATTTTATCTGATCCCATGCACAAAGCACTGCCGAAGCAATACCATTTCGTCTGATTTACAAACAGAATAACAACTAACAGGAGGTAATTTTATGGCAGCAAAACAAAAAATACTGATCGTCGATGACGATAATAATATTGCAGAACTGATCTCTCTTTATCTTACGAAAGAGTGTTTTGATACAAAAATTGTAAATGACGGTGAAGAAGCCTTAAAAGCATTCGAACAGTACAATCCGAACCTGATCCTTCTTGATCTGATGCTTCCGGGCATCGACGGCTATCAGGTATGCCGCGAAGTCCGTGCAAAAGCAAACGTGCCGATCATCATGCTCTCCGCAAAGGGTGAGATTTTTGATAAAGTGCTCGGTCTTGAACTTGGAGCAGATGATTATATCATGAAGCCGTTCGATTCCAAAGAACTTGTTGCCCGCGTCAAAGCCGTTTTGCGCCGTTACCAGCCGGTCAAAATTGAAGAACCTGCTCCTGAATTAAAATGCGTAAAATACCCGGATCTGATCGTCAACTTATCCAACTACTCTGTTATTTATAAGGACAATCCGATCGACATGCCGCCAAAGGAATTAGAGCTTTTATATTTCCTTGCATCCTCGCCAAATCAGGTATTTACCAGAGAACAGCTTCTCGACCATATCTGGGGCTATGAATACATCGGCGACACCCGCACCGTGGATGTCCATGTAAAACGCCTCCGTGAAAAAATAAAGGACAATGACAGCTGGAGTCTCTCGACTGTCTGGGGCATTGGTTATAAATTTGAGGTTAAAAATATATGAAACGAACACTCTACCCGAAACTGCTCGGCGGCTATCTGATCTACGGACTGATCTGCTTTATTATTATTTCAACCTTTGGTTACCACATTACTTTTAACTTCTTAGAGCGCCGGGATGCCTCGACGCTCTATCGGGAGTCTGCGCTGATTTCCTCTAACTATGCGGAAAACTATTTTAAGCGTTCCACAACCTTAGAGGAAATGAAAACACAGCTCTCCACCCTAAGCACTTACCTTTCCAGCGAAATCTGGATCATCGATAAGCAGGGACAGATCCTTTTAAACACAGCTTCTGCTACTTCTCCAGTGGAAAATGCAGAGCCGGAAGTAATTCCTGATTTTGACGTGACTGATTTTGGAAATAAATATTACCGCACCGGAAACTTTTACGGTCATTTTGACTCAGAAACATTAAGTGTGTTTTCACCGATCACTGTAAATTACAAAGTACGCGGCTATGTGATCATACATAAACCGGTCAGCTCCATCGTCAATTTATCCAACCTGCTGACCAATCTTTCCTATCAGACGTTTGCACTTTTATTTCTGGCAGCATTTGTTGTTTTAGCACTCTTTACCTGGATCGTCTATATCCCGATCCGCAAAATTGCCAAAGGCGCCAATGAATATGCCGCCGGAAATTTTGAGGCAAAGATCGATGTCCACTCCAATGATGAGATCGGTTATCTTGCTGCCTCGCTCAACTATATGGCAAATGAATTAAACACGCTTGAGGAGGATCAGCGAAAATTTGTCTCCAATGTCTCACATGACTTCCGCTCTCCGCTGACCTCGATCAAAGGCTACGTAGAAGCAATGCTTGACGGAACAATCCCGGTTGAAATGCAGGATAAATATTTAAACATCATCCTTTTTGAGACAGAACGTTTGAACAAACTGACAAAAAGCCTTCTGGAATTAAACAAATTCGGCTCACACGGTGTTATGTTAGACATCACCAGTTTTGATATCAATCACACAATCCGCATGACCGTACAGACCTTTGAGGGAACCTGTATGGAAAAACATATCCGTTTTAACCTGATCTTAAGCGGTGAGACACTGTTTGTCTCTGCTGATTTCAGCAAAATTCAGCAGGTGCTTTATAACCTGATCGACAATGCACTCAAATTCAGCCATGCAAATTCATCGATCACGATCGAGACGACCGAAAAAAATGAAAAGGTCTTTGTATCAGTCAAAGACACCGGAATTGGTATTCCAAAAGACAGTATCAAGAAAATCTGGGAGCGTTTCTATAAAACCGATCTTTCCCGTGGGAAAGACAAGAAAGGAACCGGTCTTGGTCTTTCCATTGTCAAAGAAATCATCCAGGCTCACGGAGAAAACATCAACTGTATCAGTACCGAGGGTGTTGGTACGGAATTTATCTTTACACTGCCGTTAGCGAAAGAACAGGAGGAGCATGCCTGATGGCATGCTCTTTTACATAACGTGATTATTAAAATTCACCTTTTCAAGGATTTACCGTCTTAGTTTTTGTATATAATCATATTTGTTTCCACTCTTAAGCATTTTCAGCCAAGATATATAATTATTTTTCCCATTCCTTATATTTCTGAATATATTTGTTATTTCCACTCCCATTCTTAATGTATAAGGTAATGATTCTGTCCCAGATACATAAATTACTTTCTCTACTGAAATATCACCTATAATTTTATCTATCTTTGGGATTGCCAAATCTATGGTAACCAACACCTTGCAATTTCTTTCCGTTATATACTACTTTATTCTCTCTGCTCCAGTTCTCGGATCAATCGGAACAAAGCATGCTCCCAAATCATTTAAGGCATACTCCGCATATATTGTTTCCGGTAAATTTGGAAGCATCAACGCAACACTATCATTATTTTTTACTCCTAATGCTGCAAATGCCGATGCTACCCGAGTAATATTAGACAATAATTTTTCATAAGATATTTTATTTCCAAAATAAATGATAGCAGTTTCCTTTAAATGTTTTTTGGCACTGTTTCTCATAAAATCAACTAATTTTACGTCACAGTATTCCATATCATAATTAATGTTTGCACCATAATATTTCATCCACGGCTTGTCTATGGATGGATAGCCCGTGTTTCCCATTTGTTTCTCATCCATTTTCTGCAGCCTCCTTTAACATTTTCATCAATCGTTATCTGACTTTCCAGGCATTTCCCCTCGAATCAACAAATCCGCTATCTTCTGCTTTCAACGCCTCCACGTTTCTTTTTCCATTTGGATGAACCGGCAGTGCCTGACGCAGTTTATATGCCACCGGAATTGCATTCTCTGAAAGCTGTTCTGATAACTTTTTATGAATCCGTGGAATTACAGTTCTGGTATCTGTAACTCCATTTTTTTTCAGTACAACATGAAGTATTGGTTTAAATTTTCCATTGATCTGTACTGCAACTGCTTTGCACTGTGAAACCGCCTCATCCTCTAAAACAATATGCTCTATATCAAACAGATAAATGCGTTTTCCATCCTCACTATAAAAACTGTCACTTGCCCGTCCTTCCACAAAAAGGTAACCATCCTCATCCACATACCCAATATCTCCGGTACATCCCCATATACAATGGTTCTGATCTTCGTAAAAGTACTTTTTTGTTTCTACCGGATTTTTATAATATTCTTTCATTCTTGCAGGAGAATTGACTCTGATTTCTCCTCTTTGACCATATGATAGTTCCTGATTTGTCTCAGTATCAAACGCAGCAACTGTCACACCCTTTATCGGATACCCAGATGAGCGTACCTTATTATGTTCAGGTGAAGTGGACGTAACTGTACTTCCAAGCTCACACATTCCATATCCTTTGATCAATGGTGCATTACACCCACTCTTTCTTAGAAAATCAGTGATTATTTTTTCTTCCTGCGGCGTTACCGCTTCGCCTCCGGTAATCGGATATTTCATCTTTTTCAGGTTTATCTTTTTCCATTTTTTTGATCGTGCAAGTGCCATCCATATACTTGTCGGATTCAGAGTCATTGTCGGTTTATATTTTCTTATGCCATCAATCACCCTTTCTTTTTCAAATTGCAGTTCCGGTATTACTGTCATTCCCATGCGAAGCGGCATTAAAATATCAAGCACATTTCCCGTAGAAAACCAGATTGGAATAACTGCATAAAACGTATCGCCTCTTTCATAATTGAAATCTTCGTTATCATAATGAGCTATTGTTGCATTGATTCCATCATTTGTTAACAAAATCCCTTTTGAAGCGCCTGTAGTTCCGGATGAATACACCATAATACATCCACGATTTTTTTCATAAGATCTCTCAGTCTCTCCATTATAGTCATTCCCATATTTTATAAACGATTTCCAGGAATAAAATCCTTTATGATCTGTTCTTTTTTTATTCCAGTTTTTTTGCCCTGCACATACAACTAATTTTGCCAGCTCTGGCATAGATTCCGTAACAGGCATAACAACTGTTTTATTTATGCCGATACGAGGTACAGCATCCACAATATAAGAAAGCATTTCATCCATAACAAACAAAATTTTTGACTTTGTGTCATTGATCCGCTGTACCATCTGCTCTGTAGTAAATAACGGATTAATAAAATTTGCGATTGCTCCTATCTTACTGCAAGCAATCATCAGATATATAGCTTCCGGTACGGCTGCAGTACAAAGAGTGACACAGTCCCCTTCCTTTATTCCATATTTCACAAGTGATTTTGCACATGCATCCACATTATTAAACAACTGCGCATATGTAATTTTATTTCCATAATACGAAATAGCTGTATCTTTCAGGTATTTTGAATTGTTGCTATAAATATTCTGATACAACGTACACGCTGGTTCCTTGTTTAGTATATCTGACTGCGTGTAATATTTTAGCCATGGCTTGTCTATGGATGGATAGCCAGTTTTCTTTTGTGTATTCATTTGCCTACTCCTTCAAACTACAATGTTCTTATAGTTTTTTATGCCATTATCATATTTCGATTTTTATTTTCTCTTACTTTCATATTTTGCACGTAACAAAAATGCATTCTTTGAACTTGGAATCAACTTGTCAAAAAAATTAAAAACTTCATGTGGAAAACTAACATTCTTAGGGTGATAAATCATCCCTTCGATATAATTCAAGTCAAAGTAGGGCCATTCACTAAGTCGTTTTTCTACCTGCTGCTCCCACTCATTTATTTCCAGTTCTGATCTCTTTGTAAATACCGTTTCCCATATCTCATATTTTAATGTAGCCAGTTCATCCCTAAGTCCAATGATTGCACGCGTTTTCTCCTCATTTCCCTTGCCGTACATATTCATATTTATGTTCTTCCCTATATTGATTTTAAAATGTTTACCATATTGTTCTGCTGCAACTGGAACAATCATAGCTCCTCCCTCTCGTGCAATATCTATTATTCCCCAGTAACACGGTAAAACTGGCAAGTTTGGGCTGAGATTCCAAGTACCTTCCGGAAAATACATCAAATTCCCACCCTCCTGCAGCAGACGAATCATACGCTCCTTAGCGGATTGACGATCTTTTGCCACCCTCTCATTAAAATAAATTACTCCGTTAAGTGCTAAGAATGGTGCATCAACAGTTCCTTGCAAATGTTCAAAATCTCCCGAAAGTAGGTAGTAATGTGTCTTAATAGCCTCACTGACTACTTCAATATCAAACTTACCCACATGCGTTACTGCAAAAATAACAGGTTTATCTGTTTTGCTGCGTTTGTCACCAATTATTTCATAAGAAAATCCACCTAATCTATTTTTAATCCGATAAATTTCTAAAAGCAGCGGATGTAATATTTGTCTTTGTCTGACTGATAAACGATTATACAAACATCTATCTTCTTTATCACGCAATTTATAATAAACAGAAATGAACTCTTTATAGCATTGTTCATATCCCTCTGACGATGCTTCAATTTTCAATAATGTATTTTGCTTATCAGCCAAAATATTCATACAAAACTTCCCTCTTCTTTCTGTCTTTTACGATACGTTTTTTTTAGGAACATAATCAAATGTGGTCTAACTGCCTTAAATGTTTCTATCTCATCTGCCTGCTCCTTACAATGTCCTATAACTTTCTAACAACACATTCTTTTTCCGTCTTCATTGTACTTTCTCCCAAAATGTATTCCAGACACTTATACTTTAAAGCAAGTTCAACCGCTGGCTTCATCACATAATCATCTCTGTCATATGCATATCTCTTGTTATATTTATAGTTTTTTCCATTATTCCATTTCGCATATCCATCCCGAACATAATCCTTCTCTGCTGCTCCTGTTATATTTGTAACTCTGTTATGACAACGATTTGATGCAAAAAACACGTACACACCGTTTTCTATGTCTATTGTAAGCTGGTTGCCAGTGTACCCTCCCAGCGCAAATGCATTTCCACTTAAAAAGTGATTTACTTCCGAATTCATCTCTATTGGGTTTTTGGAATAACACAAATACCCATGAAATTGTGTTACATCATTTTCACCTATCATTTTTCCTGTTCTGTTAATTCCTATTTTTTTCAGGCTTTCTATTGACAAAACCTTTTCCTCCATCAATGCCATTGCCAATTTCGCCATATCTCCTGCTGTTGAAAAAAGCCCTGCATGCCCTGTCAACTGTACTCCGAACGAATTTATTGCTCTTGTTTTTCCATCACTTACTACACCTTTAAATATTTTATCAAGCGTAACATAACTTCCATTTATTATTCTTCTCTCAAAATTATTTGAAACAATTCTTTTCGCTGCATCTTCTGGAATATTTATACAGGTACTGTTCATCTGGCATGGCTGCAAAATATATATCTGTACCAGTCTGTAAAAATTATCATTCATAATATTTTCTACAACATATTTTAAAACCATCGCACCCATGTCAGAATATAATCTTACTTCCGGTTCGCCAGGCATTATTTCAAAAATTTCTTTTTCAATTTCTTTCAGATCATTCAATGTTTCTAACCTTTGCTTTGTTTTTAACGGAACTTTAAATGTGAGCAGATCCTCCACCGAAACTTCACGCAAATTGATGAAGCGATTATCCAGATTATAAATTTTATCTGATAGTTTGATCTTTTGCATCTCTACAAGTTTTAATACCATCAAACATGTAAAAATTTTTGTAACCGAAGACAAATCAAAAATACTATCTTCTGCCATAGGTATTATTTCATCATCTCCATTATCAGCAACTTCCTGTTGATTTCCCAAATATAATATTTCCTGATGTTTTTTCGTACCAAAAGCTATCACCGCTCCTGGTGCCATTTTATTGTCTATAATAAATTGCTTCAAAAGGTCGCATATTTCTGACTGTTCAATTATTGCTTCAAAAGATTTTTTAATGTCTTTTTCATTTTCCAGATAAATTTTTGCAACTGGTTTTAAAAGCTGTTCATAATCTTTTTTGCTTTTCAAACCAAATGTGTATTCATTTGCCCCTGATTTTTCATTTTCCATCAATATTTCAATGAAATTATCTACCATTAAATATGTTTTATATACTTTCTGTGCTGAATCCACATCACTCATTGATTTATCCCTCCAATTTTTTCTTTATTTTGTTGTTAACCAAAATGGCATTTTGTAAGTCTCCTATCGCCTCATAATAATTACGTTTTGTAAAAAGCATACCAATATTTTCCGACTCCATCTTTTCAGCTATCTTTATCCTTAATTCTGCTTCTTTGAGTAAATTATTTCTTTCCTTTTCCTCTACAACAAAAATTGCATAATATAATGCTGCTTTTGCCAAATTGTAATGCGTATTAATTAACCAGGGAGTTATATTTACAGCTACATGCAGCCAAATATACGCATCTGCTATATAATTTTTAACCTTGGGATCTATTACCCTGTCAAATGAATCCAATAAAATATTATTTTTGAAACGAACATTGATTCCCATTTCTGCCTCAACTATTTTTAACATTACTGCCCCTAACAGATTATAAATTTTCTTATCGATATTCTTTGCATTAAGAGCTTCATTATACCATTCTAATGCCTTCTCATATCCGTCTATAGTATTCAGGCTCTCAAAATATGCACCCATATTTTGTAAATATCGTCCTTTGTGATTCTTACCTTGTGCATGTGCTAAATACTCTTCTGCCTTTTTTCTATAGCTCTCCTTCTTTTGCTTTGACTCACATTCTCTATAAAGTTTCAGATATGTATATCCAATGGTATTTTCCATATATCCAACAAATTCATTATTTTCTCTTTTTATGTAATTCATTGCTTCCTCATATATCTTCACACTGTCCTGCAGTTCCTTCTCATTGTTGTCTGCATGGTAATACATGGCATCACTAAGGCGAAGTTTTAAATACATATCCCCTAAAGACCATTGCTCAAATATTTCATTTTCTATTTTCTGAGACACAATCTTGTTTAACTTTTCTGAATACAATTCAACCGCTACTTTTTCTCCTTTTTCATATGCTTTAACGCATTTTACAAAAGTTCTTTCTATCTGGTAAAAATCCCTATATTCTTCTTTTTCTATTTGATCATTATTACGAAATACATCAAAAAAATATTTTGATAATTCATACATACTTTCTGTTTGTTCTATCTCTTTTAAAAAAAGCTGCTTGTGGTATTCATTTTCTACTTCCAAATGTTTATTTTTTAATTCCTCTAACTGTTTTTCAAGATAACTTTCCTTACAATTGTTATAGATATTCAACCCGACCCACACACTGACTGCAATTGTTATAACTGCTAAACCAGAATTGATAAAATCATCTTCTATCAGGTTATTAAAAATATTCTCAGCACCAATATAATTTTCATTTTCTTTTGCCCATATATACATATTTTTAAAGTTGAATTCGTTTATAACTATCTGAGCTATGCAAATAATACACGGAACTGCTATAGAACATATAACCAAGATTTTATTTCCCGCATTGCTGCTTTCTTTTCTCTTATTTTTCTTCCCGATCACTTTGTCATCTTCTCCAACGTTTTATAATCAATCTTCCCACTCTGTGTCAGCGGTATTTCATCCATCTCAATAATTTGTTTCGGTACAAGGTGTACCGGTAATTTTTCTTTGCAATACTGCTGCAAACCTGTTAAAAAGTTATTATTGTTTTGACTTTCTGCTGTCCGCTTTACACAGGCAATAGCAGTTGCTATATTTTGTGCATCGAGCTCCACAACTACTGCACACATATCTACCTCTGGATATTCTGCAATTGTTTCTTCTATACGTTGTGGGAAAAGTTTATAAACTGCTCCATCTGCCGCCTGCACAAGATATATTCTTTTAATCCTTCCCACAAAATGTACGAATCCATCTTCATCCACAAAACCTAAATCACCTGTATGAATCCACAAGCTATTCTCCTCATCCCTGTCACAAATCTTTTTTGTTTCTTCCTCATTATCCAGATATCCCAGCATATGACTTGGTGTGCAAAAGCATAATTCACCAGTTTCATTATATTTCAGCTTTTCTCCATTATCTGGATTGATTACTTTGATATTTACCTTACAAAGCGGAATTCCAAGTGTGCCTGCTTTATACACATGATTCATAGACGTTGTTACTGTAGCTGAAAATTCAGTCATTCCATATCCCGTTAGGTATTTTGCCTCCGAATGACGTTTTCTTAATTCTTCGTTAATTTCAGCTTCCTGCTCTGTCCTTAATGACTCCCCACCGCCCGCCATTGTAATACAAAACTGCATATTTCCCTTTATCTGTTCAAACACTTGAACAATGTTCATCGGTGCCGCAGTAAAATGATTTGTCTTTTTTTTCAAATACATACGCGTAACATTTTGTGGTTCAGGATCTATCACCATATCTGAGACTAATCCAAGACTCAACGGAAGATGCACATTTAAGCTCAACCCAATCGACAAAAAAGGCGGCATAAACGTAAGAAACGTTTCCCCTCTTGTAAATTTCATCCCTGACTTTTCATATTGCCATGCTACCGCATTAAGGCTGTCATTACTTAACATTACGCCCTTGGGTGTTCCGGTTGTTCCACTTGTATACACAATCACTGACAATTCGTTCTCATGGTAAGATGTCTGCTGTGCTTTCTGATGTTCTCCGGCTTTCAGAAAATCCTTCCACTTCCAAAATCCTTTTGTATTAATTTTGCTTTTTAAAGCAGAAAATTTTTGTACCGGAAAGCCCAAAGAATCTGTCGGTGAAATTGCGAGCACCCTTATTTTTTCTATATCCTCTACAACATTTCTGACTTTTTCTGCTGCCACATCCAGAAAAATAAACATTTTAGAATCTGTATTTCTTACCGTCTCTACAATCTCCTCTTCCGAAAGCGTCATATAAACCATGTTCGCAACCGCACCTATATAATTCAGCGCATATATGCAGTAAATTGTTTCCGGTGTATTCAGTGACATAATCGTAACAGCATCCCCTTTTCGGATTCCCTGTGCCCAGAACGCATCTGCTGTTTTACGGATATTTTCAAAAAGTTTTTGGTATGTAATTTTTTTAGTAAAATACCGCAGGGCTATGCCATCTAAATGTGACTTGTTGTGATCAAATATATACTCATACATCGTACATTTCGGGATTTCACCATAAAGAGCTTCCTCGCTGTAGTATTTCATCCACGGCTTGTCTATGGATGGATAGCCAGTAGTCTTTTGTGTATTCATTTGCCCGCTCCCTTCCATGCTCCTATAATTTTCTTACAATACATTCTTTTTCCGTTTTCATCGTACTTTCTCCCAAAATATATTCCAGACACCTATACTTTAAAACAAGTTCAACCGCTGGCTTCATCACATAATCATCCCTGTCATATGCATATCTCTTGTTATATTTATAAGCTTTTCCATTTCGCATATCCATCCTAAACATAATCCTTCTCTGCTGCTCCTGTTATATTTGTAACTCTGTTATGACAGCGATTTGATGCGAAAAAGACATATATACCATTTTCTATGTCTATTGTAAGCTGGTTGCCAGTGTACCCTCCCAATGCAAAGGCATTTCCACTCAAAAAATGATTTACTTCCGAATTCATCTCTATCGGATTCTTGGAATAACACAAATACCCATGAAATTGTGTTGCATCATTTTCACCTATCATTTTTCCTGTTCTGTTAATTCCTATTTTTTTCAGGCTTTCTATTGACACAACCTTTTCCTCCATCAATGCTATCTCATATCTCTTTTCTCCATGTATCGTTTATTTTCTTCCAATCCCTCCCTTTGTATCTTCATAAACTTTTCCATCGCCTCATCTTCTGTCATCTCTTCTACATAAAATGCCTTTCCAAAATTAACAACTATTTTATTTCTTTTACAGCCTGTCCATAAAACTGTAATTGGACATACTACTGAGTTTGTTTTTTTTGCAAGAACAATAAATGATCTGTCAAAATTTCCAAATTCCTGACCTTCTTTCCTTCTTGTTGTACCTTGTTTTCCTGCCAAAACATAGGTATGACTTTTTAAAAGATCTACCGCAACTGGCACATCCCATCTACATGAATGATTCGCCATATAAATTGCTCCGTCTCTCTCCATAGGTATTTCACTTAATATATGTAAAGTCTTTCCATGTATTTTTCTTGATATTTTCAATGAAATCGGATGCAGTATCTTATAAATTATCATTTGTCATCCATCCCAATCCTTCCTCGTTTTTTAATATCTCTAGCCATGTAGGAATGTTCTTAGTTTTTAATTCAATCTGAGTAAGCCAATATTGCCTTTTTTCTTCTGGAATATATGTATTAATAATCTGCTCTCTCAGACTATATTCCTTCCACTCTCTTCTTCTCTGTTCTATAAAATTTTTCCAATAATCATCTGAAATATCTGATCTTTTCTTCAGCCCCTCCCGTTCCCAAATCTGCCACTTTAATGTTGCTAACATATCCCGCAATTCACAATTCAATTTTTTCTTATTTATGTTTTTACCTGTTACTTCAATAGTTTTCCCCATGTTAATAACAAATCTCTTATCATATTGTTCTATAGCAATTGGGCAAATGGATGCACCTGTTTCAATTGCACTGTAGACCGCACCGTATGCAATATCATTTACAATCGAATTTTCCGAAAGATTCCATGTCCCTTCCGGAAAAATCATAATATTAGCACCACACCTGAGCAAACGAATCATTATCTCTTTTGTATTCATCTTATCTGCTTTATCTCTTTCATCCACATAAACGATTCCATTTGCTTTTAATATAATTCCATTCAAACCTCTGCTTAAATTTTTATAATCTGCAGCTATTACATAAAATTGTTCCTGTATCTGCTCATTTACAATCTCAAAATCCCATTTTCCTATATGAGTTACCACGAAAATAATTGGTTTATTATGAAAAGCAGACTTTTCATTCATTATCTCCACACTAAAACCATTTATTTTTCGTTGAATAAATAAACCGGATCTGATAATCGGTCGAAATACTTTTTTCAGTTTTAGAAATTTACATTTTTCATTTTTTATCAAAAAATTTCTTTTTCTATTTTTATATTTCTGTAATTTCTTTTCCCATTTATTGTTTTTCATTTGTATTTATATTTATCCCCATTTACTACTATATATCGTACTAATTATACGATAATGCGTTTAAAATTTCAATATTTATACTACGCATTAATACATGTTTTATACGCATTTCAAAATTATTTTACTACGATATTGCACACTATAATAAACGATATAACGAAGTATTAAGGAGGCAGAAAATGAACGTATTAGATCGAATTGTAGAATTTAGAACTGCAAAAGGATGGTCTGAATACCAACTTGCAGAAGAGTCCGGAATGACTCAATCTACAATTTCATCCTGGTATCGCAGACATATGACACCTTCTATCCCCTCTCTGGAGCGAATTTGCGATGCATTTGGTATCTCTTTATCCCAGTTTTTTATGGAGAGTGGTGCCCAGCCCGTATTTCTTACTGATAAACAAGTTGAATTGATCAATGCCACAAATAAACTTTCACCGGAACAGTTAGATTCCCTGATTACTTTTTTAGAAACATTAAATAATAAAAATGTTTGATTCTTTAACAAAAGAAAGCCAGTTCAAACTGCTTTTCATCTGCAGTTTAAACTGGCTTTCCTGTACATAATCGGTATTTCTCACTTTTTCAATTTTGTTACTTTCCTATTTCTTTTTCTTCCCTTTTACCTCCGGCAGCTCCTCATACATCGCAACGAACAATCCCTGCAAAAACTCTTTATCATCCACCTCGTCTACCAGCAGCATTTCTTTTGCTCCCTCATACGGCAGTTCGTAGGAGGCTTCCCACAGATAGGAAAGTGCCGCTTTTACCGGCTTTACCAACAGCCTGTCATCATAGATACCACCAACGATTTTACCGCAGTAATAAATAATAAATTCGCCCATCATAGCCCGGTATGAGATTTCTTCCAACTCCGCTAACTATCCTAAAATAAATTGTAAATATTCCTTACTTGATGCCATATCCTACTGCTCCTTCCAAAATCCACCCTTATGGAAGTTTTCATTCCCTAACGGTGTTGCCGTCAGTCGGAACATCACACATCCGTCCGGACACACGATATCTTTCACATATCTGCTGCTTCCGCCAAGATTCTCAAGATCTCCGCCACTTCTAACCGCCTCCATGAGTGGATAAAGCATCATCATTGTTTTTGAGCAGATTCCCTGACCATCTTTATTGACCGGACATCCATAGGTGCAGGTATATTGATCCCCAACCTCTTCCCCATTTCTGCAATAATGTTCTGTGTGATCTCCTCGTAAAAACCCTGTAACTTCTATTTCAAATTCATATTCTTCATTGTACCATTTTTTCATAGCTGGTCTCCTCTAAGTAATTTATTGCAACGGGGCAGCGAAAATCTCAAATTGGTATGCAGGCACATTTCTTATCCAACCCGCTTTTTATGTGCTTTCATTTTCTTCATCGCCCAATCATAATGACTGCTTGTATTACTGATAAAATAATTTCCAATACAGCTTCCGCCCACCCATGGATAATAAGTCCTGGTAAAAAGTTCTTCCTGTGAAAACGTATCTAATGCCTCCATCACTCTTTTGTGTGAATCCTTAAACCGTTCGAGTGCCTCTTCTTCGGAAATATTCTGACAGCGCCGAAAGAATACCATATTCATATCACCATACGTTTTCCAGTTATATCCTTCCAGCAGGAATGGCTTATTGCTGCCGTTTTCACGGTTTTTGACCCATTCTAAAAGCAGCAGATGCCACTCATTCAGATGCATCAGTACGTCTCTTAAATTTCTATCACGTCTCCAGTGTGCTTCCTTTTTCTTTTCATCATCCAGAAAATCATACGGTGCACTTTTCTCCGCTTCTGTTCTCCGTTCAATCATAGAAAGCAGTTTCTCATAATTTGTGTTTGCAGCCTCTATTAACTCCTGTTTATTTTTCGGTCTTGCCATTTTCAATCCCTCCATTTTAGCACGGCAGCTATATATCATGTTTAGCATAACATCTTTCAACACATATGAACAGACTTCGACCAGAAACTTCGTATGAAACAAATTTTCTTATTTTCATACAACGGCACAAAACAGCCTCGGCTTAGTGCAATTTTCCACTCAAAAAACTGAAAACCACCATTTGATATCCAAATCCACATACCTCACACAAAAAGCCAGCCCAGTCTGCATCATCTGCAGCCTGAACTGGCTTTCTTCACGTTCATATATTTTGGATAGTGATTAAACTAACTCAAGTAATACCTCTAAAGCGCCATCACCTTTACGCTGACCAATCTTTACGATTCTTGTGTAACCACCGTTACGGTCTGCATATTTCGGAGCGATCTCATCGAATAATTTAGCAACAAGATCAACTTCTTTGGTGTTTTTCTTTCTTCCGGCAGCTTCAGTCGGAACTTCTTTTACGGTGTAGAGAACTTTTAACATCTCTCTACGAGCATGAAGACGGGATGGCTTATCTTTCTTGATAGTCTTCTCAACTTCATCGTATACAGTAACTTTCTTACCGTCTACAACTTCTTTTACTCTCTTACCGTCTTTATCTTTGCGGGCAACTTTTGCTTTTACAGTAACTTCTTCATAGTTGTCTTTCTCTTTTACTGCTAAAGCGATGATTCCCTCAGCGATTTTGCGAACCTCTTTCGCTTTTGCTTCTGTGGTAACAATCTTACCATTGTTTAATAATGCTGTTACCTGACCTCTTAATAAAGCTTTTCTCTGGCTAGAGGTTCTGCTTAATTTACGATACTTTGCCATTTTTAATATCCTCCATTTTGTGGAACACCCGGCCACGCGCTTTGGACTTACTTACCGGACGCCATATTCTTGTTTCGGAGTGACTCTGTGATACCGCACAGTGCCATTCCAAGTGCCACTCATGATCCGTGTGTCAGAATCTCGTCTGCCTCATCCCTCTGACTGTCTCTGACGCATTTCCTCGTCAGGCATATCAGAGCAACAAATGCATACACTCTGCACACCAGACATACTCCATGCCGCATGGTCTTACTGTTTCTGCCTGTATCGGGGAATGTAAAGCGCTAGCTTTACTCCTCTCCCTGGTTTAACTGAAGTCCTAACTCTTTTAATTTAGCAAGAACTTCCTCTAATGATTTACGTCCTAAGTTACGAACCTTCATCATATCTTCCGGTGTTCTGTTTGTCAGTTCTTCGACTGTGTTAATGCCGGCTCTCTTCAAACAGTTATAAGAACGAACGGAAAGTTCAAGTTCATCAATATTCATCTCAAGAACTTTCTCTTTTGCATTGTCCTCTTTCTCGATCATGACATCAGCCTGCTGAGCAGCTTCGGAAAGATCGATGAAAAGACTTAAATGCTCGCTTAAAACCTTAGCAGCTAAGCTGACAGCCTCATCTGGCTCTAAGGTACCGTTTGTATAAACGTCCAAAGTAAGCTTATCATAGTCTGTAATCTGACCAACACGGGTATTTTCAATCAAAAGATTTACTCTTTCTACCGGTGTATAGATAGAGTCGATGGCAATAACGCCGATCGGAATATCCTCTGTCTTATTCTTGTCTGCACTTACATAGCCTCTGCCGTTTGTAATGGTAAGCTCCATGTAAAGCTTGCAGTCAGGTCCGCCATTTAAATTGGCAATTACCAGATCCGGATTTAAAATCTGAATATCAGAATCAACCTGGATATCTGCTGCTGTGACTACACCTTCGCCCTCGAATTCAATGTAAGCAACTTTAGGTTCATTTGTAGAGCTGTTATTTCTGATGGCAAGATTTTTGATATTCATAATAATCTCAGTTACATCTTCCTTAACACCAGGAATGGAACTGAATTCATGTAAAACACCGTCGATCTTAACCTGGCTTACAGCAGCACCCGGCAAAGAAGAAAGCATGATTCTTCTTAAAGAATTACCAAGTGTCGTACCATAGCCTCTTTCCAAAGGTTCTACAACAAACTTTCCGTACTTCTTGTCTTCTGAAATTTCTGCGATTTCAATTTTTGGTTTTTGAAAATCGAACACTACAAAGTCCCTCCTTCTCGGGTAATTTGCTTAACTATTACTTAGAATATAACTCGACGATAAGCATCTCATCAACAGGAACGTCGATCTGCTCTCTGGAAGGTAATTCTTTTACAGTTCCCTGTAATTTCTCAGCGTCAACATCTAACCACTCCGGAACTAATCTTCCGCCGGTAACTTCAACGATGTCTTTCATTCTCTGAAGACCTTTGTTTTTCTCTTTGATCTCGATAACATCGCCAGCTTTTACTAAGTAAGAAGGAATGTTAACCTGTTTACCATTTACTAAGATAAATTTGTGGTCAACAATCTGTCTTGCTTCTTTTCTTGTTCTTGCGAATCCCATACGGAATACAACGTTATCTAATCTGGACTCTAACATGGTCATTAAGTTTGTACCAGTCATGCCCTTCATCTGATCAGCTTTCACATAGTAGTTGTGGAAAGGTTTTTCCAGAACACCATAGATGAATTTTGCTTTCTGTTTTTCTCTTAACTGAAGTCCGTACTCGGAAACTTTCTTATTTGCTCTCTTTAACTCTCTGTTGGATTTTTTATCATATCCAAGGTAACTTGGCTCTAAACCAAGTGATCTACATCTTTTCAGAACAGGAACTTTATTTACTGCCATCTTCGTCTTTCCCTCCTAATTAAACTCTTCTGCGTTTTGGTGGACGACATCCATTGTGAGGTACTGGAGTTACGTCTTTGATGCTGGTAACCTCAAGACCACATGCAGAAAGTGCACGGATCGCTGCTTCTCTTCCTGAACCCGGTCCTTTAACCATAACATCTACAGTCTTTAATCCGTGGATTAAAGCAGCCTTTGTAGCTGTCTCAGCTGCCATCTGTGCAGCATACGGAGTAGATTTCTTTGAACCTCTAAATCCAAGACCACCGGCACTTGCCCATGATAAAGCATTACCTTCAGCATCTGTGATAGTTACGATTGTATTGTTAAAAGATGACTGAATATGTGCCTGTCCGCGTTCAACGTTTTTCTTTACACGCTTTTTTGTCACTTTTTTTGTAACTTTAGCCATATCTAAACTAACCTACTTTCTCTAAAATATAAAATATCGACTGATACGAATTACTTCTGTTGCCAGAATTATTTTTTCTTGTTAGCAACAGTTCTCTGAAGCGTACCTCAGGAAACTTTATTTTTTCTTATTTGCAACGGTACGCTTTGGACCTTTACGGGTTCTTGCGTTTGTCTTTGTCTTCTGTCCACGAACCGGAAGACCTTTTCTGTGACGGATTCCACGATAGCATCCGATCTCCTGAAGTCTCTTGATATTGAAAGCGATCTCTCTTCTTAAATCACCTTCTACTAACTGAGTCTCATCGATTACTGCGCTGATTCTCTTTACTTCATCGTCTGTTAAATCTCTGACACGAGTATCAGGATTTACGTTTGCTGCTGCAAGGATACGGCTAGAGCTTGTTCTACCAATTCCGTAGATGTATGTCAAACCGATCTCGATGCGTTTTTCTCTTGGTAAATCTACACCTGCAATACGAGCCATGTGCTTTTTAACCTCCATTAATTCATCCGATGCATTCTGCACCTGTTATATTGTTTCATTTCTCAAATCACCTGACGTTGTGACTTTATTTCGGAAAATCGTCTGAGACAGCTCCGTTGTCAGCGGCCTGAAATGTGTGTCCCCTCCGTCTTTCTTCTTATTTGGATATGTCCCTTTATGTCCTCGGTATGTAGACATAAAAAAGCAGCTATCCCGGCTGTCTGATTATGATAACAGTGTGAACAACCCTACCAGGCGTTCCACTGCAGCCGCACATAATTTGGCGGGTTCCTGCTCATTAAAATGCGCATATTACCCCATTGGCACAAATATGACAAGAACTAAATCAACCCTGTCTCTGTTTGTGTTTCGGATTCTCACAGATAATTCTGATGCTTCCTTTTCTCTTGATGACTTTGCATTTTTCGCAAATAGGTTTAACTGATGATCTTACCTTCACAGCAAATCCTCCTTTCTTAACAAGGCTCTTTTTTGTGTTGTTGCACTGAAATATGCACGCACAAAAAGGCACTATCCAAAAGTGTCCGTCTAACATTATAGCACGGACACTGTTTAGAAGTCAACTATTATTTTGTATAAGATCTGTAATAAAATCTTATTTGTCTCTCCAGATGATTCTTCCCTTAGTCAGGTCATATGGAGACATCTCGATGGTAACTTTATCACCCGGTAAAATACGAATAAAGTTCATGCGAAGTTTTCCGCTGATGGTTGCTAAAATCTGATGTCCATTCTCTAACTCCACTTTAAAAAATGCGTTCGGGAGTTTCTCAACAACGGTTCCTTCTACTTCAATTACGTCTGCTTTTGACATTGAATAAATCCTCCTATTTTATGATTCCTGTCTGCCTTCATTTATACGGCAGTACTGTTTGATTGCTCTTTTTACTGTAAGATCTGATAAATTTTCATCCAGAATCTCCGTAACTTCTATCGGTAAATTTTTGATAATCTGAATATGCTTTGCATTTTTTTTCTTTGGCATATCCAGTGTACGGCTTGTTCCATTTACCAGATATACAGATTTTTCATCTTTTTCTTTGATAAGATAAATCTGATTTCTGTCGTGTCCCGACTTGGATTTTGCAAATTCCATTTCTGAAATATCCTCCGGTTCTTTTCTCTATGCTTTACAGAATTGGATCATTACTCCAGATTCCTTCGGCGATTTCAGAATCCGTAAGTGATAATATTTCCGGTTTTCCCTCCCGGATCAGTATGGTATTTTCATAATGAGCCGAAAGATCCATATCCTCTGTCACTACGGTCCAGTCATCATCCATCCATACGACTCTCTCTGTTCCCAGATTTATCATGGGTTCCACCGCTAATGTCATTCCTGCTTTCAGCTTAATGCCCCTGCGGAATTTGCGGTAATTCGGGATCTCCGGGTCCTCATGCATATGTGTACCGATTCCATGTCCACATAAATCCCGTACCACACCATAGCCAAAACTCTCGGCATAATCACCGATCGCACCTGAAATATCATGCAGATGATTTCCTGCCACTGCATATTTCATTCCTTCAAAAAAGCTCTGTCTGGTACGTTCGATCAGAAGTCTTGCATCCTCAGTGATCTCGCCAACACCATGTGTCCTTGCGGCATCTGACTGATACCCTTTATAGATCACACCGGTATCAAGACTTACAATATCTCCCTCTTCAATGATTCTGTCTTTGCGCGGAATCCCGTGTACAACTTCTTCATTGATGGAGACACAGACGGATGCCGGATATCCCTGATAATTCTTAAAAGATGGTTCGCATCCAAAACTCCGAATCATTTCCTCCCCGATCCTGTCAATATCAAGTGTCGACATTCCGGGTTTTAATTCTTTTTTTAATCCCTCATGCACCTTTGCAAGAATCTTTCCTGCCTGGCGCATCAGTTCTATTTCCTGGGAAGATTTTATTGTTACAGCCATTACTCCGGTTCCTCTACTCGCCTAAAATCGCAACGATATCTGCAAATACCTTTTCCATCGGCTGCGTACCGTCAACTGTTTTTAAGATACTCTGTTTCTTGTAATAATCGATCAATGGCTGGGTCTGCTCATGATATACTGTAAGTCTTTTCTGAACGGTCTCCGGTTTATCATCATCTCTTAAGACAACCGGCTGTCCGCATCTGTCGCAGATTCCCTCTACCTTTGTTGGAATGGAAACAATGTGGTATGTAGCACCACAGTTTAAGCATGCGCGTCTTCCGCTCATACGATTTACGATGTTTTCATCCGGTACATCCACATCGATTGCATAATCCATTTTTTCATTGATCTTCTCAAGTGCAGCTGTAAGTGCTTCTGCCTGCGGAATAGTTCTTGGAAAACCATCAAGTATAAATCCATTCTCACAGTCATCCTGTCCGATTCTGTCCATAACAAGATCGCAGGTTAACTCATCCGGCACTAATAAACCCTGATCCATATACTGTTTTGCTTTCTTTCCAAGCTCGGTTCCATTCTTGATGTTTGCACGGAAAATATCACCGGTTGAGATATGCGGGATACGATATTTATCTGCAATCTGCTTCGCCTGTGTTCCTTTTCCTGCTCCCGGAGCTCCTAACATGATAATCTTCATAAAATTCTTCCTTCCTGCGTTGCTTTTTACGCATCTCAAGATTTGTGCGTAAGCACTAATCTTGCGTGTGAAAAATCTTATTTTTCACACTAATACCTCCATTTTCCAAAATACCTTCATCATACAAATATTGCTTATATAGGAAAGTAACGCTGAACTTTAAAAGCCCAGCGTTGCTCCTTTGCCAATCTGACTTACGCCGTCAGATTAATCATTTAAAAATCCTTTATAGTAACGAACACGCATCTGTGATTCGATCTGTTTTAATGTCTCAATGACAACACCTACAATAATTATGATAGATGTTCCACCAAATGATACATCGGCACCGAATACTCCGTTGAAGAAGATCGGAACGAATGCGATAAATGCAAGTGCTACTGCTCCTATAAATACAATGTAATTTAACATCCGGTTCAGATAATCACTGGTTGGTTTACCAGGTCTGATACCCGGAATAAATCCGCCGGCTTTCTTCATATTATTAGCAATCTCTAAGGGATTGAATGTAATTGAAGTATAGAAGTAAGCGAAAGCAATGATAAGTACGATGTATACCACCAATCCGATGGAATAAACCGGCTCATTCGGATTGCACCAGTTTGACTGGGACATTCCTTTTAAAATCTTACTTCCGATACCGGTTCCGTTTCCTTTTCCAAGAAGACTTGCAATGATAACCGGTGTCTGCAACAAAGACTGTGCAAAGATAACCGGGATAACACCGCCGGTATTAACCTTTAACGGGATATATGTTGACTGACCGCCAACCTGTTTTCTTCCCTGAATCTTTTTGGAATACTGAACCGGGATTCTTCTCTCGCCGCCCTGTAAGAATACGACAAATACGACCATTGCAACAATGATTGCAATAATGATTACTGCCGCAAGAATTCCCTTAGGTATGGATTTTCCTGTGATGAACTGCTGATACAGTGTACCCATATCATTTGGAATACGGGAGATGATGTTAATGGTAAGTACGATAGAAATACCATTTCCAACACCTTTTTCTGTAATACGCTCACCAATCCACATTAATACTGCTGATCCTGCAGTTAATGTGAAAATAATCATAATAATTGTAAGAATACCATCACTCTGTAACATCTGACCTCTCTTAAAGCTGATTGCCATTGCGATCGCTTCAATTAAAGCAAGAGCTACTGTAAGATATCTGGTAATCTCTGCAATCTTTTTACGTCCTTCTTCTCCGTCGCGCTGCATCTCTTCCAGTTTTGGAATTGCGATAGTGAGAAGCTGCATAATAATGGATGAAGTAATATACGGTGTAATGTTCAATGCAAAGATTGACATGTTATAGAATGATCCACCGGTAATTGCATCAAAAAATCCCATTCCATCTGCGGTCTGACTTGCAAACCAGTTTGAAAACAGTTCATTGTTAACACCAGGAATCGGAAGCTGGCTTCCGATCCTGATTACAACTAACATGAGAAATGTAAAAATAATTCTGTTTCGAATATCTTTAATCTTGAATGCATTACGGAGTGTTTCCAGCATTAGATCACCTCTGCTTTTCCACCAAGAGCCTCAATTTTTTCTTTTGCAGCTGCGCTGAATGCATTTGCCTGAACGGTGAGTTTCTTAGTAAGTTCGCCATTACCCAGAATCTTAACTCCATCTCTAGGATTTTTAACGATACCAGCCTCGATTAATGTCTCTACTGAAACAACGGAATCGTTCTCAAATGCCTCAAGAGCGGAAAGGTTGATTCCGATGATTGTCTTAGAGTTTCTGCATTTGAAACCTCTCTTTGGCAATCTTCTGTATAACGGCATCTGACCACCTTCAAAACCTGGTCTCGGAGCTCCGGAACGAGCTTTCTGTCCCTTGTGTCCCTTACCAGCAGTCTTACCGTTTCCTGAACCGTGTCCACGTCCTCTTCTGAAATTATCGCTATGTGCAGAACCTGCTGCTGCCTGTAAATTGGATAAGTCCATTACTGACACCTCCTTATCTTATTATTAGATCTCTTCTACCTTTACATAAGGTGCTACTTTACGAAGTGCACCTGCTGTTGCTGCGTTATCTGGCAGCTCAACAGTTTTATATAACTTATTCAGTCCAAGTGCTTCGATTGTTTTTTTGTTCTTCGGAACAGCACCGATTGTAGATTTTACAAGTGTTACTTTTAATTTCTTATCTGCCATCTTAAAACTCCTCCTTAACCTACAATCTCTTCAACTGATTTTCCACGAAGTTTTGCAACTTCTTCCGGGGATTTTAACTGACTTAAAGCATTGATTGTTGCAAGAACAACATTCTGCTTGTTGTTAGATCCCAGAGATTTTGTACGGATATTTTTAATACCAGCCAGCTCACATACGTTACGAGCAGGACCACCGGCGATGATACCAGTACCTTCTGGAGATTTCTTTAATAATACAGATGCACCTGTATGTTTTCCGGTAACATCATGTGTAACACTGCCAACCTCATCTAATTTTACAGTGATGAGTTTCTTCATAGCATCTTCTTTTCCTTTACGGATTGCTTCCGGAATCTCGGATGCTTTTCCTAAGCCAGCACCAACATGGCCATTGCCGTCGCCGACAACAACTAAAGCTGTAAAACGGAAGTTACGTCCACCTTTAACAACTTTTGTTACACGTTTAATTGATACCACTTTTTCGTTTAATTCTAATTGACTAGCATCAATGATTTCACGTTTCATGTTTTGCGTTTCCTCCTATTAAAAGTCTAAACCAGCTTCTCTTGCTGCTTCGGCTAATGCCTTTACTTTACCTGCATATATAAAGCCGCCTCTATCAAAGACAACCGTTGAAATACCCTTGTCTAAAGCTTTCTTTGCAATAACAGTACCAAGCTTAGCTGCTGCTTCGACGTTATTGGTCTTCTCTAACTCTGCTTTTACATCCTTATCAAGTGTAGATGCAGAAACAAGTGTATTTCCAACTGTATCGTCAATAATCTGAGCGTACATATGATTATTACTTCTGAAAACAGCCAGACGTGGTCTCATCGCTGTACCTGCAAGATGATGACGCATTCTTCTATGTTTGTTTTCGCGAACTGCTGTTCTTGATTTCTTACTAACCATTTTTCGTCACTCCTTTAATTATTTCTTACCAGTCTTACCAACTTTACGTCTAATAACTTCATCAGCATATTTGATACCTTTTCCTTTGTAAGGCTCAGGTCTTCTCTTATCTCTGATTTCAGCTGCGTATTGGCCAACTTTTTCTTTATCGA